>ERZ860508.4-NODE-4-length-249773-cov-7.719283_pt1 | contig 249773 bp, 237 predicted proteins | sample MGYA00509976_ERZ860508 | MGnify/ENA primary metagenome ERZ860508 (study PRJEB30046, sample SAMN00715242) | human gut metagenome | study: EMG produced TPA metagenomics assembly of the A metagenome-wide association study of gut microbiota in type 2...
TAGGTGTATCTATCACAGGTAACTCTACAAACCCAACACGTTTCCAGCATCCAGTAGCAGGTACATACAAGAAAGAATGTATCGAGCAGGGCAAGAAATACTTCTCCGTAGCATCCGGCGGTGGTACAGGACGTACACTTCACCCAGATAACATGGCTGCAGGTCCAGCTTCTTACGGTATGACAGATACAATGGGACGTATGCACTCTGATGCACAGTTCGCAGGATCTTCTTCCGTACCAGCTCACGTAGAAATGATGGGACTTATCGGTATGGGTAATAACCCTATGGTAGGTGCTACTGTTGCCGTAGCTGTAAGTGTTGAGGAAGCTCACAAAGCTGGTAAATTCTAAACAGTGTTTGGAATAAAAGTTGCAATATAATTGAATATTAATAGAATGTGATAAATATCAGTTGATATTTATCACATTCTACTTACTAGAGAAGCTATGGGTTTTTCCCATGGCTTTTCTATTATAGAGGTAGGATGATGAATAATTTATCTATTTCCCTTGGAAAGCGACAATTAGTTGATTCTATCTGGAAAAGTGCAGGAATTGAGGGACTTGGAACAACCTTTCCAAACACAGAGAAAATCCTCTCTAATCTACCGGTTCAGACAAGACGAGATGAAGTTTTATTCATTGTGAATATGAAAAGAGCATGGTACTTCCACATGAAGGAATGATCGTTGAAACCTTGGATCGAATCAATCAAATGACTGACAAGTTAGAAGCTGCACTTGAAATGTTCTGCTTTGTTGCAAGAACACAGATGTTTCTGGATGGAAACAAAAGGGTGGCACAGTTGATGTGCAATAAAATTATGATGGAGAATGATATTGGTATTTTTTCCATTCCGTATGATGAAATCGATCATTTTAAGGAATTGTTAGTTGAATTTTATGAGACGGATAATTCTGATAAAATAAAAGATTTTTTCAGAAGTAAATGTTTGTTGTTGAATCCAGAATATGAGATACAGAGAGAAAAAACGGATTTATAAGCGTATCTTATGATTCATAGTAAAATCTTTCTATTGCATATACTTTTGTAATCTGCTACGATAAAGTTGTAAACGTTATATACACGTAGGAGGAGAAAAGAGTTATGAGTGATAATTTTAACGAACAGAACGAAAATTCTCAGAATGAATATGGCACAAGCCAGAACATTTACGGAAGCACCCAGACTGCATATGGTGAAACGCAGACCACATACGGAAATACCCAGAATTCATACGGCAGTGAAAACAACTATGGAGGTACACAAAACAGTTACGGCGGTACGCAAAATACATATGGCTATAACAATCAGCCACAGTATCAGTCCGGGATGGAAAATCAGCAGGAACTTGTGCCGCAGATGAGTGTCGGACAGTGGATGCTGACTTATTTATTGATGAACATTCCGATTGTAAATATTGTTATGTATATTATCTGGCTGGTCGGAAAGAATCCAAAAGACGCAATCCGAAAAAACTGGGCAAGAGGACAGTTGTTTATGGGTCTTATTCTATTTGGAATTATGTTGATCTTCACAATTATTGCATTGACGGTTTCAACGCTGGTCGGTGGAAGTTCGAGTGGCTCCAGTAAAATAGACACAGGCGTGACAAGCGATTATTATGCAGCGGATGATGACGGAGATCAGGCTGAGGACATCTTCAATCATGATTCCGAAGCCGCAACACTTCCGGATACTTCCGAGGACAGACCGGTTGTAGATGCAGAGCCAATGGACGGAACATGGGAGGATATGTCGTTTTTCTTTGACGGACATGAGTATTCCCTTCCATTTGCATACAGCGAGATCGCAGCGAACGGATGGACGTTTGATATAGCGGATTATGGTTACGAAGATGGTTACGTGATGAATTCTGGGGATCAGATTTATGAGACCATTGAGTTAGAGAACCCGGATTATCCGGATGTAACAGTAAAAGTAGGTTTTGTGAATCTTGATGATGCAGCAAAAGACATTACAGAATGTGAGATTTATGCATTTTCTTTAGATACCTGCTATGGATTTGATCAGGTAGATAAATTCCCGGTGATGTCCGTCAGTGGCGGTCTTATGATCGGAACAGATGAGCAGACAGCAGTAGGTATTATGGGCGAATGCGAAGATGTATATGAATCTGATGAGTATAACAGCTATACCTATAATTCTGAGGATTATAATAAATACATTGATTTTGAAGTAAATGATGCGTGTGGAATTACCTACTTTGATCTTACTTATTATCAATAAAAACAGATAGCTGCCCAGCTTGCAGAAGGATGAAATTATAGTATGGAAATAGACAGGAGCAGTGAAAGCATAGTAACGTTATATGTTTTCATTGCTCTTGTTCATTTTAAATTAATTTACATATGCAAATCCGAGTTTCACAAACACATAGCAAATAATTACAAAAAAAGGAAATTGTATGTTTCAAAATCTATGAAATAACGTTATAATAATATCTGTTTTATGGAAAAAATGTGTTTCAATAACAAATTGTGCTAAAAAATGTTGAAACCAAAAATGAGATTTATTTCAGGAGTACGAGAGAATGAGGACTATTTTTAGGATTTTCAAGAATGATGTGAAGGGACTATGGCGAAATAAGCTGGCGCTTTTGATCGCACTTGCAATCTGTGTACTTCCGTCCCTGTATGCATGGTTTAATATTTATTCCAACTGGGATCCATACAGTAATACAGGAACGATTCCGGTTGCGGTTGTTTCCGTGGATGAGGGATATACCAAGAGTGACGGCGAATTTGTTGTCATGGGTGACACGGTCTTAGATAATTTGAAAGAGAACGACAAGATTGGCTGGCAGTTCGTGAAAACCGAAGATGAAGCGATCGACGGTGTTTACAGCGGAGAATATTATGCTGCAATTGTCATTGGAGAGAACTTCAGCGAGAGCATGTACGGATTTGCAGACAATGATCTGGTACATCCTTCTGTTACATATTATGAAAATGAAAAGAAAAATCCGATTGCATCGAAGATCACAGATACAGCAAAGGGAACTTTGGAGTCAAGCATTAATGAGGAATTTGTAAATGTTGCAGTGGCTACTGTCATGGAAAGCATGAATGAACTTGCCGATGATGCACAAAAGACACAGTATATCAAGAAAATTATTGATAAGCTGGATTCTGTTGATAAAAATCTGGATGACTATCTTGTAACGATTGATAATCTGATGTCCTGCAATGCAACACTTGCTTCTAATCTGAAAACTGCAAGTGGAGAGGTTTCCGGTGCTTCCGGTAAATTGAATAACGGTGTTGCACAGGTAAATAAAGCAAAAACAGATGCACAGCAGACGATCACGACTTTACAGTCGCAGATGGATCAGGTATATCAGAATATCCATACACATTTGCAGGAAGTCAATACCACTTTGGCAAAAGAACTCCCGACAGCGGAAGAAATTGCCAACGCAGCAAATAACGTATCAAATTCCACACAGCAGATTGAACTGTTAAAACAGCTTTTACAGAGTGATCTGATTCCGGACAGCAGTAATAAAGATGATTTTATTAAATTGTTAGACAGTATTGAACAGACAACAAATGCAGTGCAGGGTGTTTTACAGAATCAGATGGGTGATCTTAACAATGTCATTACTGGCGATCACACTGCGATTAAAGCGGCTGCAAATCTGATCGATGCGGTTATGCCAATCGTAGAAAAACAGCTCCAGGCAGATGTTGCATCTATGAAAGCAAGCATTTCAGCAGCTTATAATAATATGGTTGCTTCGTTAAACAGCATGAACAAGGGACTTGCAGGAACAGGAGTGGCATTGAGCAGTCTTGGAAATACCGTAAGCAGTTCTAATGGAAGCTTTAATACTCTAAAGGAAATCATCAGTTCTGCCAAAGAAGATTTAAATACAATTTTATCAGAATTAAATGCGGTGGAAGACGGAGAAAAATATGATCAGTTTATCCGGATTTTATCGACAGATCCGGAGGTTATGGGCGAATTTTTTGCGGCTCCTGTGACTATCAATACAGAACGTGTATATCCGGTTGAAAATTATGGATCTTCGGTAACTCCGTTCTATACAATACTTGCACTCTGGGTAGGTGCAGTTATTTTGGTCGCCCTGGTCAAAGTTCAGGTGGAAGACCAGAAGTTTGCAGGTGCAAAAGCTTACCAGAGATATTTTGGAAGATTTTTACTGTTCTTTGTGTTAGGACAGTTACAGGCAGCAATCGTTGTCATTGGAGATCTCTATCTCCTTAAAGTACAATGTCTGGAACCATTTATGTTTTACATTGTGGCGGCATTTACAAGCTTCACATTTAACCTGCTGATTTACACATTGACCGTTTCCTTTGGCGATGTCGGAAAAGCGTTTGTAGTCGTTGTAATGGTAATCCAGATCGCAGGTTCAAGTGGAACTTATCCGATTGAGATCCTGCCACAGTTTAATCAGAACATTTACAAATATTTCCCATTCCCATATGCGATCAATGCGATGCGTGAGACGATTGGCGGTATGTATGAGAATGATTACTGGATGTATATGAGCCAGCTTGCAGTATTTGCAATTGCTGCGCTGATCATTGGTTTATTTGTGAGAAAACCGTTTATGAAGATGAACCACTTCGTTGAGGAACGTATGGAAGATACGAAAATGATGTAAGGAGAAGATCAATGGAAACAAATTATGAAGAATCTTATCGCAGGATCATGGAATATCAGAATCAGGAACATCTGCGAAATCAGAAGAAAATCCGTTGGGGAATCCGCTGTGTTATTCTGATTCCGTTGATATTTTTAATGCTGATGTTTTCCATGGACAGTTCAAAGGTGGTGTTCTTAGTACTTTGGATTGTTTCCCTGTTTACAATTTCTGGATACCTGATTTATGTGGAATATATGGACTATACTCTGCAGGAGCGTCTGACAGAACTTGGCATTAAAGAAGACGGAAAAATTGATACGTTACTGCCAAACAGCAGCATTGACAGCAGACTGGCAGAGATGGAACGTAAGATTGCTGCGGATCGTGCAATTCTGGCAAAATACTTCGGCGATTCAGAAGTGATGCCGGACGAGGCTCTGTTAGAGGAAAAAGAGGATGAGGTAGAGGAAGACAGCAGTTCGGAGGAGACTTCCGAGGATACAGCATCTGAGCAGAAGAATAAGAAGAAAGAAAAGAAAAAAGACAAAAAGAAGGATAAGGAAGATTAGATATGTTGAACATTTTTCGGATTTTTATGTCGGATTTTAAAAGATTAAAAACAAATGTTGTAGCGGTTGTCATGGTAATCGGTTTATCTATCCTTCCTTGTTTATATGCGTGGTTTAATATTTTATCCAACTGGAGCCCATACGGACCGGATGCAACATCCAATATTAAAGTTGCGGTTGCGTCAGATGACAAGGGAATTACGATTGACGACACAGAATTTAATATGGGTGCAACCGTGATCGAAGGGTTAGAAGCGAATACCACGATCGGCTGGGTGTTCACGGACACAACAGAGGAAGCAATCGACGGTGTTTACAGTGGTGATTATTATGCAGCACTTATTATGCCGGAAGATTTTACAGCGGATATGGTAAGTTTTCTTGCAGATGAAATGGAACATCCGGAGATCACCTATTATACCAATGAAAAGAAAAATGCTATTGCGCCAAAAATTACAGATAAGGCAAAAACAGCAGTTCAGCAGACTGTAAACACACAGTTTATTTCCACGCTGATCAAGAGCTGCATGGAAGCTTCTGACGGATTGTTAGATTCCTCGGTATTAGAGGAAGAAACAGGCTCTTCTAATGTGATTGATATGCTGATTGGAAAATTAGGGGAAGCTGACGCTCAATTAGCAGTGTATGAGAATTTACTGGATTCTCTGATGTCGGTATCAGGAAATGCTGCATCAACAACAAATCAGTTTGCAGCGGTTTATCCGGATATGAAGAGTGCTATCTCAAGCGGACAGACTGCTATGGGAAATCTGCAGAGCGTGACAGGCAATGGTCTGGCATCCCTTGGAACAATTTCCAAAGGATTATCAGCAACGTTTGGTGGTATCAGCAATGCGCTTGGGTCTATCGAAAAGGCATTGGATACTTCGAATGGAAATCTGTCACAGCTTTCTGCGACATTAGCATCTGCGAATATCAGTCTCTCGGGAACAAAAGATGCGATCACAGATATGCGTCAGGTGATCGGGGAACGTCTGGAACGTTTGAATCAGATGAAAGGGGAAGAGGGCTACGAGATTTTATCCAAGTTGTTAGCGCATGATCCGGAGGAAATCGGAAGCTTTATGGCATCTCCGGTTGAGATCGAAACAGAGGCGATTTATGAAGTGGATACTTATGGTTCTTCCATGGCGCCATTCTATACCGTGCTGGCACTCTGGGTAGGCGGATTGATTCTGGTGGCTATTATACATACGCATGTAGAAATTGAGCCTTCCTTTAAAAATGCGAAACCGTACCAGCAGTTTTTTGGAAGATATATCACATTCTTCCTGATCGCCCAGGTTCAGGCGCTGATCACGGTATTGGGTGATCTGTACTTTATCGGGATCGAGTGCGCACATCCGTTTTTATTCTGGCTGGCAGCATCCTGCAGTAGTTTTGTGTTCGGCTTTTTAATGTATGCATTGACGGCGTCACTTGGTAATATCGGTGAGGGACTTGCAATCATTATCATGGTAATTCAGGTTGCAGGAGCTGGATGTACATTCCCGATTGAGACACTGCCGAAAGTATTCCAGACCTTCTATCAGTTCCAGCCATTCAAGTATGCAATGGGAGCCATGAAAGAGGCAGTCGCTGGAATGTATCAGGATGATTATTGGGTTGATCTGGCAATTTTAATGTCCTATACGATTATTTCTCTGCTTGTGGGACTTGTTTTTGCAGCACCATTCAAAAAGTTCAATCATATCTTGGAGGAGAGCAAGGAAAAATCTGGAGTTATGCTGTAAAACCAGAGTTTAACTAACATAATGCAGGCAGATTTTGTGTCTATGCTATAGGTAGTGAAGGGCAGAGATTAGTTTTCCCTCACAAGTCAATCTGAATAGTTATTAAAAAGAAAATCGTACAAACGAAATATGATGTTCCTGTTCGCAAAGCTCACAAAGGAAATCATATTTGTTTGTACGATTTTTCTTTTTCATTAACATACAATGATGGAAAAATCATATTTTTGAAAGCTTACAGCACATACTCATACCATTCTTCGCCTGTCTGGTTAAACCCGATGGACAGGAATTATAATCTGGTATATTTATAGGGATTTTATCATATCGAACATGAGAAAGCCATGATTAAATACCCTTTCTTCATAATTAATTTCATAAACATATATGAATAAAAATTATGTAAATACTATACAGATAGTCACACAGGTTATAATAGTCATGCACAAAATATATAGGCAAATATCGCATCAGACGTTGACAAAGAAATATGATATTGATATTATTTAACTTAAATATGAGTGAGTAAAACTGTAAAGCACAAAAGACTTTACAAGGAAGAGGTTTTCATTATGAGAAGACAGGTATTATCGCTCTTAGTTGAGAACAATCCGGGTGTTACAAGCCATATTTCTGGATTATTCAGCCGAAGAGGATATAACATTGACAGTTTTTCTTCCGGTGTGACTGCAGATCCGCGTTATACGAGGATCACCATTGTAGCAAGTGGGGACGAGCAGATATTAGAGCAGATTGAAAAACAGCTTGCCAAGTTAGAAGATGTGGTTGATATCAAGAAATTGGAGCCGGGTTCTTCAGTGACAAGAGAACTCATTTTAGTTAAGATTCGTGCAAAAGACACCGAACGCCAGCCGATTCTTAATGTGACAGAGATTTTCCATGGGAAGATCGTAGATGTTACAAATGATTCCATGGTGATTGAACTTACAGGTCATCAGGATAAGCTTGAGGCTTTTCTGGATCTGTTACAGGGATATGACATACTGGAGTTAGCGCGCACCGGTATTACAGGACTGTCAAGAGGAACAGCCGATGTAAAAATTATGGAATAGCTATTTGAAGGAGGATTAAAAATGGCAGCAAAAATTTTTTATCAGGAAGATTGTAATCTCTCATTATTGGATGGAAAGACAATCGCTATCATTGGATATGGTAGTCAGGGACATGCACATGCATTAAACTTAAAGGATTCCGGATGCCATGTTATCATTGGTCTTTATGAGGGAAGCAAATCCTGGGCAAAGGCTGAGAAACAGGGATTTGAAGTATATACAACTGCAGAGGCAGCTAAGAAAGCAGATATCATCATGATCCTGATCAATGATGAAAAACAGGCAGATATGTATAAGAAAGATATCGAGCCAAACTTAGAGCCGGGTAATATGTTAATGTTTGCTCATGGATTCAATATTCATTTTGGATGTATCGTTCCACCAGCAGACGTTGATGTTACCATGATCGCACCAAAAGCTCCGGGACATACCGTACGTTCTGAGTATCAGGCAGGAAAGGGAACACCTTGTCTGATCGCTGTTGAACAGGATGCAACCGGAAAAGCACAGGATCTTGCACTTGCATATGCACTTGGTATCGGTGGAGCAAGAGCCGGTGTCTTAGAGACAACATTCAGAACAGAGACAGAAACTGACCTTTTTGGTGAGCAGGCAGTTCTTTGCGGTGGTGTGTGTGCATTAATGCAGGCTGGTTTTGAAACATTATGCGAAGCAGGATATGATCCTAGAAATGCATACTTCGAGTGTATCCATGAGATGAAACTGATCGTAGACCTGATCTACCAGTCAGGTTTCGAAGGAATGAGATATTCTATCTCCAACACGGCAGAGTACGGTGATTACATCACAGGACCTAAGATCATCACAGAGGATACGAAGAAAGCTATGAAACAGATTCTTTCCGATATTCAGGATGGTACTTTTGCAAAGGACTTTTTATTGGATATGTCACCAGCAGGACGTCAGGTTCATTTCAAAGCTATGAGAAAGAAAGCTGCTGAACATCCATCAGAGCAGGTTGGCAAAGAGATCCGTAAACTTTACAGTTGGAACAACGAAGAAGATAAATTGATCAACAACTAAGATCTGTTTGATACATATCAGACTAAGATTGCATGTTGGAATAATGTAAATTGTCTTTTACAATCATATAAGCAAAAATCATAGAAAGGCTGTCAGATTTAGAACGTAAATATGCACGTTCTTTGTCTGGCGGTCTTTTTTTACGTTATAGGAAATTGCGATGCAATCTTCCTATAACGTAAAACGCTCCGCGAGGATGCGACTGCAACGCAGCAGAAATTGTTGTTTACAAAATGATGTACTATGCAAAAAGAAAGAAATCAGATATACTTTAATGGAATCACTGATGTGAGAAAAATGTAAAAGTAAAGGACAGAACAATGAAAAAAGCAGTATTTTTTGATATAGACGGAACTTTGTGGAATTATAAAATGCAGATACCGCAGAGCACCGTTTCAGCAATTAGGAAGCTTCGGGAAAACGGACACTATGCGTTTATCTGTAGTGGGCGAAGCCGTTCGAACATACAAAGCCCGGATTTGCTCGGGATTGGATTCGACGGCGTGGTTGCTTCCTGCGGGGCGCATATTGATTTTCATAAGGAGACAGTCTATCAGTTTCTGCTCACAGAAGCGCAGGTAACACATGCGTTAGAGGTATTGGAAAAGCATCACATGCCGGTAGTGCTAGAGGGACCGGAATATGTCTATGTGAATGAAAATGATTTTCTGGACGATCCATATGTGATCCATTTGCGCAAAGAATTAGGAGAGCATTTGATGAATATACCGGATGATCACAGTAAAATCCAGATAAATAAAATGAGCTGCATTGCAAAAAATGCAAATATAGAGCAGTTTGTACAGGATATGGGGAAAGACTTCGATGTAGTCATTCATGAGGAGGGAATCTTAGAGATTAATCCGTCCGGCATTTCCAAGGCAACAGGAATCAAAAAAGTGTGTGAGATACTGGGAATCCCACACGAAAACACGTATGCATTTGGAGACAGTGCCAATGATTTAGAGATGCTCACCTATGTGGCACACAGCGTTGCAATGGGAAATGGAACAGAGAAAGTGAAGGAAACAGCCGAATATGTGACACAATCTGTAGACGAGGACGGTATCTGGCATGGATTGAAACATTACGGATTGATTTAAGGGAGAATACGCTCTCTGCGCACCAGAGGGTTCACTTTTTTTATCAAAAAACAAGGAGGCAGTATGGCAAATTTAATGGATTATCTGGACTGGCGTGGCGATCTGACATTCCGGGAAGCACCTTTTAACGAGGTAGACAATCTTATTCTGGCGCAGCTTGTGTATGTGGAATTTGCGGGAATCGTACCGGCACCGGGAGAAGAAGGGACGATCACGGTGAAGGAAGCCAGCCGGAGATTTTTTGAAACACATGATGAGAAAGAGATCATGGAACGCGTTTCCATGACGAAAACAGCAGCATTTGTGTTAGAGAAGATGGCACAGACAGAACGTTTCTGTAATGCGCAGTTGTTTGGCTATATCAACGACATCAGCAAAGAGGAACAGTCACAGTTTTCTGTGGTATGTGTCCGGTTGGATGACAAGAGTATTTATGTATCTTTCAGTGGAACAGACAATACGATCGTCGGCTGGCGGGAAAATTTTAACATGGGCTATCTGTCCGAGACACCCGGGCAGTTGAAAGCTGTCGATTATCTGAATCAGATAGTGCATGACGACTGGAAGAAAATCAGGGTCGGCGGACATTCCAAGGGAGGAAATCTGTCTGTGTATGCATCTGTAAAATGTGATCGGTCAATCCAGAATCGGATCGTGAAAGTATACAGCAATGACGGTCCGGGGTTTAATGAGGAAATGATCGAGAGCAAAGAGTATCAGAGAATGCTGCCGAAGATTAAGACAATCCTGCCGGAATCAAGTATTGTCGGCATGCTTTTGGAACATCAGGAAAAATTTGAGGTTGTAAGAAGTTCGGAGAGCGGCATCCAGCAGCATGATGCAATGTCCTGGGAAGTGCTTGGCAATCATTTTGTGTATGTGGATGAGGTCGCACCGCAGAGTATTTTGCTCGACGAGACAATGAAAAAATGGATTTTCCAGTTGACAAAAGAGCAGCGGGAGGAAATCGTAGATACAGTTTTTTCTATGCTAGAGGACGCTAAAATCTACACAGTGGATGATTTTTACAACAGCAAATGGAAAAAAGTGCAGGAACTCATGAAGGCAAAGAGCAAGCTTTCACCGGAGACACAGGAACTTTTCTCAAAAGCACTCCGCATGTTATGGAAAACCGGAAATCAGACAGTGAAAAAATCCGTAAAACAGGCGGTTTTAGATAAAATGGAGGAAGCAAACAATTTATTTGTTTCCGACAAATCTAAAAAAAGTATGAAATCAGCGAAAAAGTAATATGATATAAAAAAATGAGAAAAAAAGAGTATTTAAGAGAAAAAACAGAAAAATACAGTAACAAACGTCTATAAATCCAGTTGCAGATTCAGGGCGAAAAACATATTATATGACTATCGGTTAGCACTCAAACTAAATGAGTGCTAATAACACATGATAATAGAAAGTGGAAAGATCCTTTCTACAATATCAAAAGCAAAAAAGAAAAGAATCGATATGAATGGAGGAATTATCATGAAATTAGTACCATTGAGTGACAGAGTAGTTTTGAAACAGTGTGAAGCAGAGGAAACTACAAAATCAGGAATTATTCTTACAAGCAGTGCACAGGAGAAACCACAGGAAGCTGAAGTTATCGCAGTAGGTCCTGGCGGAATCGTGGATGGAAAAGAAGTTACCATGCAGGTAAAAGAGGGACAGAAAGTTATTTATTCCAAATATGCAGGAACAGAAGTGAAATTAGACGGCGAAGAGTATATCATTGTAAGACAGAATGATATCCTTGCAGTTGTTGAATAAAAAGTTATTTATATTAAAATAGAAAGAGGTAGAAAATCATGGCAAAAGAAATTAAATACGGATCAGAAGCCAGAGCAGCATTAGGTGCAGGCGTTGATAAATTAGCAAATACAGTAAGAGTTACATTAGGACCAAAAGGAAGAAACGTTGTTTTGGATAAATCCTATGGCGCTCCACTCATCACAAACGATGGTGTGACAATCGCAAAAGAGATCGAGTTAGAAGATGCTTTCGAGAACATGGGAGCACAGTTAGTAAAAGAAGTTGCAACCAAGACAAATGATGTTGCCGGTGATGGTACAACAACCGCTACAGTTTTAGCACAGGCAATGATCCAGGAAGGTATGAAGAACCTCGAAGCAGGAGCTAACCCAATCATCCTTCGCCGTGGTATGAAGAAAGCAACTGATAAAGCAGTTGAATCTTTGAAAGCAATGTCTTCCAAAGTAAACGGCAAAGACCAGATTGCAAAAGTTGCAGCAATTTCTGCTGGTGACGAGGAAGTTGGTAACATGGTTGCAGATGCAATGGAAAAAGTTTCCAACGACGGAGTTATCACAATTGAAGAATCTAAGACAATGCAGACCGAACTTGACCTTGTAGAAGGTATGCAGTTTGACCGTGGTTATTTATCCGCATATATGTGCTCTGATATGGATAAAATGGAAGCTACATTAGATGATCCATACATCCTGATCACAGACAAGAAGATCAGCAACATTCAGGAGATTCTTCCTCTGTTAGAGCAGATCGTTCAGAGCGGTGCAAAATTATTAATCATTGCTGAGGATGTAGAAGGCGAAGCTTTAACAACCTTAATCGTAAACAAATTACGTGGTACATTCAATGTTGTAGCTGTCAAAGCACCGGGATATGGTGACAGAAGAAAAGCTATGTTAGAGGATATCGCAATCCTTACAGGCGGTCAGGTAATCAGCTCTGATCTTGGTCTTGAGTTAAAAGACACCACAATGGATCAGCTTGGTCGTGCAAAATCTGTAAAAGTTCAGAAAGAGAACACAATCATTGTAGATGGCGCTGGTGACAAAGACGCCATTCAGGGAAGAATCAAACAGATCCGTGCACAGATTGAAGAGACAACATCTGAATTTGATAAAGAAAAATTACAGGAAAGACTTGCTAAAATGGCAGGCGGCGTAGCAGTTATCCGTGTTGGTGCAGCTACAGAGACAGAGATGAAAGAAGCAAAACTCCGTATGGAAGATGCTTTGAATGCTACAAGAGCAGCCGTAGAAGAAGGTATTATCGCAGGTGGTGGATCTGCATACATCCATGCTTCCAAAGAAGTTGCCAAATTAGCAGATACATTGGAAGGTGACGAGAAGACTGGTGCAAAAGTAATCTTAAAAGCACTGGAAGCTCCACTGTACTACATTTCTGCAAATGCAGGATTAGAGGGCGCAGTTATTATTAACAAAGTAAAAGAGTCTGCACCTGGAACAGGCTTCAACGCAGCTACAGAAGAGTATGTAGATATGGTTGAAAACGGAATCCTTGATCCAGTAAAAGTTACAAGAAGTGCATTACAGAATGCAACTTCCGTAGCATCGACTTTACTTACAACAGAATCTGTTGTTGCAAATATCAAAGAAGACGCTCCTGCAATGCCAGCAGGTAACCCGGGAATGGGAATGATGTAATCCGGTGATTTCATCATAAGATAAAGAAAAAGACCATAGCCAGAAGAATCGTAATGATAACTTTTGGCTATGGTCTTTTTCGTGCTCCCAATTGCGTATGGATATGTGGTGTGATAAAATGTACGAAAAGATAACGTAGCATTTAAGTAATATACGAAAGAAGGGATAACCCATGGAGCTTCTTAAAAAATTTGATGCACAGAATTATGAAGATACTACCAGTGTTTTTGATAAATATACCATACGCGGGATTATTGTGCGGGACGGGAAGATCGCTATGCAGTGCAGTAAAGAGGGGGAATATAAGATTCCGGGCGGCGGCATGGAAAAAGGGGAGACTTATGTGCAGGCACTTGCAAGAGAGGTAAAAGAGGAAACAGGACTTTTTATTTTGCAGGAGAAGGCAGTGGAACTTGGAGAGATTTTAGAAGTCCGGAAAGATATTTTTGACGATACAAAAAAGTTTATCTGTCATTCCCTTTTTTACTACTGTGAGGAGACAGGGGAACAGATACCGATTCATCTGACAAAGAGCGAGATTGCAAAAGGATATTATTTAAAATGGGCAACACCGCAGGAGATTTACGATACGAATATTAAGATAGAAAAAGATCCGTGGATCATCCGCGATACGGCATTTATCAAAATGATCCTCGATGGGAAGATTGCGGCATTACAGGGAATCCTCTGATCCATGACAACAGAATGTCCGCAGAGCGTATATTGTATTGCATATTTTTGTGTGGTGCAATTTAAAAAATTGTGGTACAATTTATTTGTGTGTTATGAAAGATCACAGGCACAAATAACAGACAAAGGAGAAACACATGAACGATAATTACATCACACTTACAATTGGAAAACAGAAGAATATTGCGCTGATTGCGCATGATAATAAAAAGGCAGATCTGATTGACTGGTGTGAACAGAATAAGGATATTCTGACACAGCATTTCCTGTGCGGAACAGGAACAACAGCAAGAATGATCACAGATAAGACAGGACTTCCGGTGAAAGGATACAACAGCGGTCCTCTCGGTGGTGACCAGCAGATCGGTGCGAAGATCGTAGAGGGAAGAATTGATTTTGTCGTTTTCTTTTCTGATCCATTGACAGCACAGCCACATGATCCGGACGTGAAAGCTTTACTTCGTATTGCGCAGGTTTATGATATTCCAATCGCAAATAACCGTGCATCCGCAGACTTTATGATCCACTCTGAGTTTATGAACGAAGAGTACGAGCACGAAGTGATCAATTTTAAGAAGAACATCAAAGAGCGTTCTGAGACATTATAGGAGGAACAGACCCGATGAGCAAAGTAGCAATTGTGACAGACAGTAACAGTGGAATTACACAGGCTGAAGCGAAGGAATATGGTGTAGCAGTCATGCCGATGCCCTTTTTTATCAACGACCAGACCTATTATGAAGATATTGATCTGACACAGGAAGATTTTTACCAGAAGCTTTCCGAGGATGCGAATATTTCAACTTCCATGCCGCTTGTCGGTAATGTGACAGACACATGGGACGAACTTTTAAAGGAGTATGATGAGATTGTTCATATTCCAATGTCTTCCGGACTAAGTGGTTCCTGCGAGACAGCAATCATGTTATCACAGGATTATGACGGCAGAGTGCAGGTGGTCAATAACCAGAGGATTTCAGTCACACAGAGGCAGTCTGTATTAGATGCAAAGGAACTTGCGGAGAAAGGATACAGTGCAGAGGCAATCAAAGAGATACTTGAGCGTGAGAAGATGGAGTCTTCCATTTATATTATGGTGGACACACTGTACTATCTGAAAAAAGGTGGACGGATCACTCCGGCTGCTGCAGCACTTGGAACTTTATTAAAATTAAAACCAGTACTTCAGATCCAGGGTGAGAAGCTGGATTCGTTTGCAAAGGCAAGAACCGTAAAACAGGCGAAGAAAATGATGATTGACGCCATGCGCAACGATTTTGATCATCGTTTTAATGATCCGGAGGGAAAGAATATATATCTGGAGATGGCTTATACACATAATCTGGAAGATGCGGAAGCGTTCAAAAAAGAGGTCGAGGCAGAATTCCCGGGTATGGAGATTGTGCTGAATCCGTTATCCTTAAGTGTATCCTGTCACATTGGACCGGGAGCGTTAGCAGTTGCATGTTCCAAAAAGATTCCGGAATTATTAGAGTAGAGACTTAAGAATTCACAAAACCATACGATATATATAATAGTACATTGGATGTAAGAGAAAAATGACCAGGACGGCATATGATTTGAGAGAGAAAAGAATCATATGTCGTCCTTTTGGCATTGATAAAAGAAAATCAGATTTAAAGTGCATATCGGAAATACATCATATTGTAAAAACAGCAGAGTTTGACATGGGTGTGGAGGAGAGTTATGAGTATGGCAAATGTAACAAAGACAACCAGAATACAGGCAATTGCAGAGTTGCAGAAACGAAAAACAGAAATCCAGAATCGGTTACAGAACGGACAATCGCAGGATTCTACAACAATTGGCGGCAATTCTTTTACGGAGGATGAATGGAAAAAAATCATTCAGAAAATGGATGAATATCTGACCGAGGTAAAGCAGGAGCAGAAAGAGCGGTTTGAAAAACGCGATAAGGAAAAGGAAATCCAGCAGTTTTATGAGAAAATGAAAATGGCAGAGCAGTATAAAAAGCCACAGGCGGAGAAATTAACCATACAGAAGCATTTAGATGGTGAGGACATTGCTCCATACTCTTATCTGGCGGAGGATGGAGTGATCACTTATAATGGCGTGTCATTTTTCTGTGATTATGAGAATAATGCGATCACACTTGGCGACATGAGTGATGAAAAGAATGTCATTACAGTGCAGTTAGAGAATGGAGGCTGCCTGAAAGTGAACAGGGACAATATCGAAGATCTGTCAAAAGCGATTGCAATGTTTTCACCGGAGGATATACGGAGAATCTTAGTTGCATTGCAGCAGGACGCAAAAGTCCGCCAGATGCAGCAGGAGATCGAGCAGGACAAGATCAAGCAGCTTCTGGCGGAACGTTAAGCTTATTCGTTATTTAACAGGCAATGCAGCAATCTGTCGTTATCTTCCGGATTCATGATACAGAAACGAATGTACTTATTATCTAAGAATGGGAAGGTGGAACAGTCACGGATCATCATTTTCTCACGGATTGCACGGTCAAACAGATCCTGTGAGGTGAGTCCGTCACGCAGGATACGGACTAACATAAAGTTTCCGCTTGGTTTATATACCTTGTAATCAGGACTTTCAGAAAATGCCTGATACATGCGAGCCCGTTCTCTGGTAATGAGCTCTTTGGTTTCTTTGATGTAAGCGGTGTCTGAAAACATTGTTTCCCCGGCAACAACTGCAAGTGAGTTGATCGTCCATGGATTCTTTCTGGTGTTGATCGATTTGATGAGGTCACGGTTTCCGGTAATGGCGTAACCAAGGCGAAGTCCCGGTGCTGCAAAAAACTTTGAGGTTCCGCGGAGAATGACAATGTTGTTGTAGTAGTTTGTCAGTGGAACAGAATCAATTTCAGCCATGTTTTCTGCAAATTCCACGTAAGTTTCATCCACCATGACATAAATATCATATTCCTTGCAGGCATCTAAAATGTGACGCATATCAGCGCTTGTGATGCAGGAAGAAGTCGGATTGTTTGGATTGCAGATGACCAAAAGGTCGATATTTTCATTTAAGTGTGCGATAAAATCTTTGACATCAAGTTTGAAGTCATCTTTTTCACGCAGCGGATAATAAAGTGTTGTTCCGCCGCCGAGTGAGATCTCACGCTCATATTCGGAATAAGTAGGACCGATGATCATTGCTTTTTTCGGATGTTCGATCTGAATGAAAAGGGAGATCAGCTCTGTAGAACCGTTTCCGACAATGACATTTTCATAATCGGTACCGCAGTATGCGGCAATGCATTTGCGGAGCGAGGTGTATTCCCTGTCAGGATAAGTGGTAATGGCATCGATCTTGTCTGCTAAGGTTGTCCGTAACAGGGGCGAGACACCAAGCGGGTTTACGTTCGCTGAAAAACTTACGATTTCTTCTTTTTTGATACCATAGATTTCTTCTATTTTCTCTAAATCACTTCCATGGAAATGGTCTTTGTGTTTTATCATTGATTACTCCTCCAAATTAGTTTATAATTTATTATAGCTATTGCGTAAAAAAAAGCAATAAAAATAGATAAGAGCAGGTGTCGAATTGCGGAAAAGGATACAACAGCTTGCAAATGGAAAATTCGATAACAATGGTCCGAAACTATCGCTTTCTACCGAGAAGATAGAATTAGAGATATTGGAGGGAAAAGATGAGACAGGCAGCTTTGTCATAACAAGCACGAATCAGGTAAAGATGCGTGGTATCATTTATTCTTCAAATCCGCGCATGGAATGTCTTACCCCACAGTTTGAGGGGGAGGAAGTGCGTATCCGGTATCAGTTTCACAGTGAAGGGCTGATCGAGGGGGATATTCAAAAAGGGGAGTTTTTTATTGTATGTAACCAGGGAGAATATAACCTTTCTTTTGTTGTGTCTGTTTCCAGATTATATGCGGATTCCTCTCTGGGTAAGATTAAGAATCTGAATGATTTTGCAAAGCTTGCAAAGGAAAGCTATGACGAGGCATATCGTTTATTTTATTCCAGCAATTTTAAAAATCTGATCAAAGAGGAGAAAGACAGACGCCTTTACGAAGGACTTAGAACCCAGCCACAGTCGCCGTTGATCGTGGAAACATTTCTGACTGCCACGCATCACAAGAAGAAAGTAGAGCCTGCTTTCGAAGAAACGGAAAAAGCATTTTACGGAGTAAGCGGACAGCGGAAGGAACAGTTAGAGATCCAGAAACCACAGTGGGGAGCTGTGCGTATCCGGGTTGCTTCGGATGCAGACTTTTTGATTCCAGGGAAACAATTAATCACAGAGAATGATTTTATCGGAAGCACCTGTTTTTTTGATTATTATATTGATGCGGATAAAATGCATGCCGGCAGGAATTTTGGAAGGCTTTGTTTTGAACTTCCGGAGCAGTCATTTGTTTATACCGTTACTGCGTCGCAGAAAGAAATGCGCGAAGAAGAAAATGTGTCGGATCACCGTGAGGCAGAACGAGCACGCGCAGAACTGATGCAGCTTTATATTGATTACCGTTTGAAACGGATCGTTACCGGAGTGTGGTCAAAGCGCTCTGTGGAACTTTTAGATCATCTGGCGATTTTAGAGCCGGAAGATGCAATGTATCGTCTGATGAAGGCACAGGCGCTTTTATTAAACCGCCAGAAGCAGGAAGCAAGCTGGATCTTAACAGATTTTAAGAGGGAATGTTTTGACCGGACAACGCCTGTCTGGGGATATTATCTGTATTTATGCACGTTAATGGAGCGGGAGGAATCCTACGTTGATCGTCTGACAGAGGAGATCGAACAGATTTTTCACCATTATCCGGATAATTCCATGCTGTTTTGGATTCTTTTGTTTGTGAGGGATGAATATTACCGCGACAGCTCGAGAAGGTGGAAGGCAATTGAACAGTGGATTTCACAAGGAAATAGCAGCCCGTACCTTTATCTGGAGGCGTATTATCTGATCTGGCAGGACCCATATCTTTTGTCCGGGTTAAATGATTTTACCTTAAAAATTTTAAAGTGGGCGGCAAAACAGAACGCAATCTCTAAGGATATTGCATTGCAGGTGCGGAATCTTTTGCCGGAGCAGAGAGAGTATCAGAAAAAATGGTATCCGGTTTTGGAGAAGTGCTATGAGGCAGATCCTTCCGAGGAAATGGTTGCGGCGATCTGTACTTATCTGATCCGCGGTCAGCAGTTTGCACCAAAGTACCATATCTGGTACGAGCGTGGAATTGACAGTGAAATTCGGATCACGAATCTGTATGAGGCGTTTTTGATCTCCATGGATCAGAATGAGGTCACAGCGATTCCGAAGATGATTCAGTTGTATTTTCAATATAACAGTGGATTATCGTATCGTCATATGGCAGTTTTGTATGTGAATATCATTGCTGCGAAGGACAAGCAGCCGGATGTGTACCATAAATATCGCAGGAATATGGAACAGTTTGCAATCACGCAAATGGAAGCAGGTCACATGGATGACAATCTGGCGGTCATTTACAGGGAGATCCTTCCGGTCAGTATCTTAAATACGGAGCTGGCGCACAAGGCGGCGGAGATCCTGTTTGTACATAAATTAAGCTGTGAGAATCGTAAGATCGCAAGGGCATATATTTTACAAAAGGCATTAAAGGAACCGCAGATAATCACACTGACAAACGGATGTGGTTATTTTAAAGCATATACCAGAGAGTATACGGTGATTTTGTGCGATACAGACGGAAATTGTTTTACGGATGATTATCAGGATGATGCGCTTTTGCAGCCGGAAAATTATCTGGAAAAGTGCATGGAATTAGCACCCGGGGAATTACCATATCTTTTGTATTATTTTGATAACAAAAATGGGTGTGATGATTTTTCCATGGAAGACGGAAGATATTTCCGTATGCTTACCCAGTCGGAACGTATCAGTGAGGAATACAAGGCATATCTGATTCCGGAGATTATCAGGTTTTACCAGAAAAAAGGGGAAATGCTCGTGCTTGAACCGTATCTGGCAGAGGTGGATATCCGGGGAATGTCGCAGGAAAATCAATGTTATGTGGAAGAAATGCTCATTGAGACACACCAGTATGAACGCGCATTCGGGCTGGTACAGCATTTTGGATATGACAGACTTGGAAGCCGGGCATGTGTGGAACTGTGCAGTTATGAGATCACAGAACATTCGTTCGAAGATGATGATTACCTGCTTGGAATGGCGCAGAGCTGTTTCGCACATGGAAAGTATAATGATGTGATCCTGATCTATCTGTGCAAATTCTTTCAGGGAGCAACAAAGCAGATGGCGGCTGTCTGGAAGGCGGCGGGAGAATTTGAAATCGATACGTTTGATCTCGAGGAGCGCATTATCACGCAAATGCTGTATTCCACAGATTACGTGGAAGAGATTGACCGGATTTATGACAGTTACCTCGCCGGAGGCGGCAGGGAATTAGTCTGCATGGCGTATTTATCCTATTTTTCCCATTGTTATCTGGTCAACGATATGATGATACCGGAACATGTATTTCCACAGATCCGGAAACGTTATCTTGCAGGTGAAACATTGAATGATGCCTGTCTGCTCGGATTGTTAAAACGTTTATCGGAAACGGCACTTTCGGATGCTGCAGACCGGAAAATCGTGGACGACCTTTTGCTGGTGTATACCGGAAAGAATATTTATTTTGCTTTCTACAAAAAGTTTGGGGATGCTATGATAAAAAAATATCATTTATATGATAAATTTTTCTTAGAGTACCATACAAAACCGGATCAGCATGTATTGCTGAATTTCAGTCTGAATGGCGGGGAATATCATAAGGAAGAATTGTCAGAGGTCTATGACGGCATTTATGTGAAGATGTTCGTTCTGCTTTTTGGGGAAGCAGTGTCTTATTATGTATCGGAAAAACAGAATGGTGAGTGGAAGGTAATGGAGAGCTACCAGATAGCCAGTCAGGATATTTATGGGGACAAGGACCAGAGCCGGTACGAACTGATCAACAGTGTGATGTTTGCATATGCCGCACAGGATGAGGCAATGCTTTCTGAGAGTATGCGAAAATATGAGAGCATGGATTATGCAGCGAAGAAGCTGTTTCAATTATTATAAAAACTTTGGGAAGGATGGCACATAAGGTGGCGGAGCAGTGTTATTATATTGGAATTGATATGGACGATGACAATGCCGTCATCAGCTATTATAAAAGCGGCATGAGAGAACCGGAAACGCTGAGTATGATCGCCGGAAGCGAGATATACCAGATTCCGGTGGCACTCGTAAAGAAGCGTGGCATCGGTCAGTGGTTTATCGGCGAGGAAGCAAAAAAAATGGCGCTTTTACAGAATGAGGAAGTCATCGATCATCTGCTTAGCGGTGCCATCGAAAAGAAACAGGTAACCATTGAAAACGCGGTGTTTGAGAAGGAAGATCTTTTTGTTTTATACATCAAAAAACTGATTCTTTTTGCAAGCCGTCTGGGAAATCCCGGTCTGCCGGACTGTCTGGTGGTCACAGTGGATGCGCTGTCAAGAAATATAACAGAATTATTTACGAAGGTTGCAGAAGAACTCGGACTAAACCGCAGCAAACTGATCCTTATGGACCGGAAGGAAAGCTTTTATTATTTTGCCTATAACCAGAAGCAGGAGCTGTGGCTGCATGATATATTTTTGTTTGACTGCCGTGGGGATGAGGTGAAATGCTGCACCGTTGTCCGCGATGCAAAAACCATTCCGCAGATCGTGACGATCACAGAGGAAAAACATGCGCTAGACCGGATGCACCGGGATGAGTCCTTTTATAAAATTCTGCTCGACAGTTTTCATGGGCATATCAGTTCCGCTGTCTATCTGGTAGGCGATGGATTTGACGGTGACTGGATGAAAATGTCACTCTCCTATATGTGTAAGGGACGGAGAGCGTTCATTGGAAAAAATCTTTATTCCAAAGGTGCCTGTTATGCGGCAATGGTGAGAGAACAAAAGACGCCGTGGCAGTATGTTTACATGGGTGACAACGAGATGAAGGTAAATGTCAGCCTGAAAGTAAAAAATGGCGGAAAAAGCGAGTTCTTTTCGCTGATCAGCGCAGGAGATAACTGGTATGAGGCTTCTGGCGAATGTGAAGTGCTGTTGGAGGATGACAAGGAGATCGATTTCTGGCTCCAGCTGCCACACTGCAGGGATGCAAAGATCGAAAAACTGGAATTATCGGATCTGCCGGACCGGAAACCGAAGACAACAAGACTCCGTATCAGTGCAAAACCGTTGTCTGATTCGCAGGTGAAAATAAAAATCCGTGATCTTGGCTTTGGCGAGATTGTGAAAAGTTCAGAGCTGGCATGGGAATATACGATGTCATTATAAAAAGGAGTGGGAATATGGGAGAATTGATTTTGTGCAGTCATCCAATTGCTGCTATGCCATACTATATTGATAATATCTCACTCAATGTGTATTCGTTGGAAGAATTATGTTACTATATTGAGAATCATCTGTATCTGATCGAGGCAGATTTTATGAGTGAGGAACTCTGTCTCTGGGTGGAACAGGAGCTTTGTGATAAGAAGCTGGCGCAGTCTCTTAGGGAGGCGTTGCATGAGAGGGAGAGCCTGTCTGATTTTACAGAACTGATTTTAAGAAGCTGCGGATACTGTTCGGAGACATCCATTCGCCATATCCTTTCCGTTTTGCAGGAAATGCAGAATAAATCCGTATTTGAATGTTGCAAAATACGTGCAGACCGCTATATGGATAGTGAAAAATATGTCAGAGCCATTCAGGAATACCGGAATCTGCTTGGAATGCAGGAAGAATGTAAGAACAATCCGGTACTGGAAGGAAATATCAGGCACAATCTTGGAACTGCGTATGCCAGACTGTTTTTATTCGATGAGGCGGTAGCATGTTTCTTAAATGCCTATCGGCTGAACCAGAACCGGGAGTCACTGACAGCGTGCATGACTGCATGCCGGCTGGCAAAAAAGAATGATATTTTAAAAAAATACAAGGATGAATTTCATATTTCCGATGAGGAATTCCGAAAGATGTCCGATGAATGGAATCAGGTATTTAAGAGCGAAGAAGTGTTAAAACTGCAGGCAGAAACAGAACAGCTTCTAAAAGAGGCTTCCGGAAATATGGAAGCGGATGAACCACTTTCGGAGCGGATTTCGGACTGGTCAGAAGCGTATAAAAAAAGTTGTAAATTATAAGGGATGAGCATATGTTTTTTTTTAAAAGAAGAAAAAAAGAAAAGACACTGGAAAATAAATTTGATGAACTGAATGAAGGCATTCTGAATGAAAAGGACAGGGAGGATCCACATAAGGTGGAGCATTATGTCATTGAACGTTTAGAGCAGATGATCGAGACGACGAAAGAAATCGAGGATGAAAAGGCAGAATACAAAGTGGTCACTTCTTATCTGAATGATATCCAGACTCTGGAAGGACTGACAGAGGAAGAAAAAAAGCCGATCACAGATATCGCATCCAATATTGTTGCCTTAAATAAAACGCGGTATGATCTGATTCACACAGAGAAGAAGATCGCGGATGTGCAGTTTGCACAGATGCAGCAGGAGGAGAGTGATATTCCAAATGCGATCAAACGCCTTCAGTCCAACGAGGCTTATCTGGAGACTATCAGGCGGGACATGAAGTATCTGGAGCGCGAGAAAGGAGAGTGGCAGTTATATCAGGAGATCCTTTCCCATGACAGGGTAAAAATGCAGAAGTTTATGTATGTAATGGCTGGACTTTCCGTGACGGTGGCGCTGATCCTTTTGATTTTGCAGATCATATTAGAGACGGATATGAGGCTTGCGTGGATGCTTACGATTTTTATTGCGGTACTGGGCATCTGCCTTCCGTATCTGAAAATGATGAATGACGGGACCGAGAGCCGGAGAGCAAAGGCAAATGCGGATAAGGCGATCACTCTTTTGAATAAAGTGAAGATCAAATGTGTCAATATGACAAATGCAGTGGATTATGCATGTGAAAAATATCATGTCCGCAATGGAAAAGAACTGGAATATATCTGGGAATGCTATATGGATGCGGTCAAACAGAAGGAGAAGTTTGAACAGAACAGTGATGATATTGATTATTTTAACAACCGTATGATCCGGGAACTCTCCGCATATCGTTTATATGATTCACGGGTATGGATTCCGCAGGCAGCTGCACTGATCGACCACAAGGAGATGGTGGAGATCACCCATAACCTTGTGATGCGCAGACAGAAGCTTCGAAGCCGGATGGAATACAATGCCGGTATCTTAAAAGAACAGCACACGGAAGTGGCAAGGTTTATGGAAGAAATGCCGGAGATGAGACCTCAGATCCAGGATATACTCGACTCCGTTGACCGGTTAAGCCGGCCGTGATGAAAAACCGTATGACCGGTAAGATGAACAGTTGAAAAAATAAAAAAATAAATTTTAAAGAATGGATTGTTATTTTCTGGAAAAGTGATAAAATATTTGCGAAAATAAATTACGAAGGGAAAATGGAAGTTATACCATTAGAGGTACACAGGATGAAGAAGAAACTTGGAAAAATGCAGCTGAAAGCAAGACTTATTTACGGATACAGCAGAGTCATTTTGAGGATGATAGTATCCGGTGTGCTTTCTCTTATTGTTATAGGTTTATTAATGGGGAATATGCTGCGTTATGTGGAAAATGTAGAACGTGCAGATGTAGCAGTGAAAACCTGCAGGATCGATGTCAATTCTGCGGCGAGAAATATCCGTGAGATGGCATTAAACAGTGACACATCAACTTACGACAGTTATAAGCAACAGGTAGAAACACAGCTTGCTGAGGTGGATTCAGAACTGAAGGCGCTGAAGGCAACAGGAATCATATCGGACGAGCTCTATCAGGAATATGCATCCGCACTTTCTGATTGGGGAAATATCGGCTATTCCATTATGGAACAGATCATGAGTGGACAGACGGAGGACGCTGAGGATGCTATTATTAACCAATGTACGCCGGCATTGGACAATGCAGTCGCTATTGGGAAAAAGTTAGATGCAGTGACTGACAAGGCAAGCCATCAGGCGGTGATCTTTACAGGCTGCATGACAGTGGCAGGAATTCTGGTGATCATCTTAAGTGTGATATTTGCAATTCTTTTTGTGAAGAAAATAAGTAATGTCGTGGTTGATTCGATTCTCGAACCACTGCATGCGATCGAGGATGTTGCAAAGGAACTCACAGAGGGTAATTTGCACAGTACATTAGAATATCATTCTGAGGATGAGATTGGAAAACTTGCACATAGTATGCGTAAATCTATCCGCATACTTGGATCTTATGTGGATGATATCGGACGTGCAATGAAATTGTTCTCGGAGGGCAATTTTGATGTGCAGCCGGAAGTGGAATGGAAGGGAGATTTTATAGGGATCTTAGATTCCTTTATGGCATTTGAAAAGAGCATGGCTGAGACAGTCAAGGGCATCCAGAGTGCATCCAATGAGGTGTCCGAAGGAGCAGAACAGGTGGCTGCAAGCTCCAATGATCTTGCCGAGGGCGCTACCAATCAGGCAGCAGTTGTGGAAGAACTGACTGCAACTGTTACAAACGTGGCAGATCAGGTGGCACAGAACGCCAAGTCTGCAAAAGAGATCAGTGGAAAAGTAGGAGAACTTGGAAATGCAATCTTAGAAAGCAACGGTAAGATGCATGAGATGGTTGATTCCATGAATGAGATCAACGAGGCTTCCAAAGAAATCGATAAGATTATCGCAACGATCAATGAGATCGCATCCCAGACAAATCTGCTTGCGTTAAATGCTTCTATCGAGGCAGCCAGAGCCGGCGAAGCCGGAAAAGGATTTGCAGTGGTAGCAGATCAGGTAACAGTACTTGCAGACCAGAGTGCACAGGCAGCAAAAGAGTCTGCGGTTCTGATCGAGACTTCTGTCAAAGCAGTAGAAAAAGGTATGGTCATTGCAGATCAGACAGCAACACAGTTAGAAGACGTAGCCGATAATTCCAGAACGATCACAGAACAGGTTGGAAATATTGCGGATACATTAGAGACACAGACAACAGCGATCCATCAGATCAACGAGGGAATTGAGCAGATCAATGACGTTGTACAGACGAATTCCGCAACATCTGAGGAATGTGCGGCTGCCAGTCAGGAGATGAGCAGTGAGGCTGAGAATCTGCGTGAACTGATCCGCAAGCTTCAGGTTGCAAAGTTCGAATAAGACATACATGATCGAATATGTACTGTGAGTATCCGATCGGCATGAATAAATAGTGTATATAAAAAAGACTGTCATACAAAGAACTCCATGAGAGCAGAGTTTGTGTGACAGTCTTTCTGATTTTTAATCTGCGCCAGTCAGTGCAATGAAAAAGCTGATGGAACAGTTAAGGTTATCTAATTGCGAGGACAGTTTGGTATATCAAACTCCGGGTTGAATGCATAGAAATTCCTGCTGTCGAGGTCATCCTGAATAATGCGCAGGGCTTCACCGAAACGCTGGAAGTGGACGATCTCACGCTCTCTTAAGAAACGGATCGGATCACATACATCAGGGTCTTTGACCAGCCTTAAAATATTGTCATAAGTGGTGCGCGCTTTCTGTTCTGCCGCCATATCTTCAAAAAGATCGGTGAGGGCATCACCTTTGGACTGAAATTCGCAGGCGTTAAAAGGAATACCGCCCGCTGCCTGTGGCCAGATACCACCGGTATGGTCGACATAATAAGGTGCAAATCCGGCAGCTTCAAGTTCTTCTGCACTTAAGCCTTTGGTGAGCTGGCGGACGATGGTTGCGACCATTTCCAGATGCGCCAGTTCCTCCGTACCAATATCCGTAAGAACGCCACATACACGTCTGTCCGGCATGCTGTATCTCTGGGAGAGGTAACGCATGGATGCTCCCATTTCACCGTCTGGTCCGCCATATTGTGACATAATGATCTGTGCAATTTTGGCATTTGGTGTTGTGATATTGATCGGGTATTGCAGTCGTTTTTCGTAATTCCACATTATTTACATCCTCCTTCCCATGGCCATGGTTCTGTGGCCCAATTCCAGTGACTGCATGGATTTGCAGTGTCGATGGTCAGAGGACCATACTGGTCGGAGTAGGCCTGCAGAGCGTTGCGCCTGATATCTGAGTAATGATGGAAGGCTTTGATCGCTTCCGCATCATCCGGATGGGTGTCTAAAAAAAGAAGAAGGTCGTCAACAGCGAAGCTTACAGTATTAATGAGGCTGAAAAGCTGTTGGCGGTTCATCTGGTTCATTTGGTTCGTCATCTTCGAAAAGCCCTCCTTCCAAGGAATGGTTTATCTAATTCAGGGAAAATGGTTCCAACCATAAGCCCTTTTTCAATATCATATAATGGTCCAAACTGCTGCCATGGAACGTATGCCATTGCAACGACAAATTCCGGTCCCATATCGCGGTTTGATTCGTTTGAACAGACAGGATTCATTCTGTTTTGCGCATTACAGTTTCGCATAAATTTGGTTGCCTTTCTTTTTCTTTCAAGTTAAGTTATGTTCTAAAATAGAAAAGTGTGCATAATATGATTCTGATTTTCTCCATTTTTGTAGGAAATGCCAAAAATGAGAAAAATTATCAAAAACTTTGCGAAGCGCGTTGACATGCACAAATTTGCGCATTAAACTAAGGAAAGTTAGGAGAGCATAACTGACAGAAAATGGAAATCTATATGAATAACAGGATATAAATGAGTCCGATGAGACTCCTGTTAACGGAGGATAAAATGACATTAGATAACTTACCACTTGAGACAGAGGCAGTCATCACAACGGTTGGCGGAGAGGGCGCTCTGCGCTGTCGTTTCCTTGATATGGGACTGATCCCAAAGACGAAGGTTGTTGTGAAAAAAATTGCACCGATGGGCGACCCGATCGAGATCAGACTTCGTGGTTATGAGCTGACGATCCGCAAGGAGGATGCAAAAAAGATTGAGGTGTCTTTGGAGGAAACAAAAGAATGATATTCGCATTAGCAGGCAATCAGAATTGTGGCAAGACCACGTTATTTAACCAGTTAACGGGTTCAAACCAGCATGTTGGAAATTTCCCGGGAGTGACGGTAGACCAGAAGATCGGGGAAATCCGTTCGGTAAAAAACTGTTCCGTTGTGGATCTGCCGGGAATCTATTCGATCCGTCCTTATACAAATGAGGAGATCGTGACGAGAGATTTTATTTTAAATGAGAAACCGGACGGAATCATCAATATCGTGGATGCAACCAATATTGAACGGAATCTTTACCTGACCTTACAACTTTTAGAGATGCATATTCCAATGGTGTTAGCACTGAATATGATGGACGAAGTCAGAGGAAACGGAGGTTCCATTGATTACAAACAGATGTCGGAGGAGCTTGGAATCCCGGTGATCCCGATCAGTGCGGCAAAAGATGAAGGAATTGAAGACTTGATCAAAGCGGCTGTGGAGGTTGGAAAGAAAAAGATTCTCCCGAAAGTGATGGATTTTTGTGAACAGGGACCGGTGCACCGCTGTATTCATGCCGTGTCACATCAGGTGGAAGACCATGCAGTCAATATCGGTATGTCACCACGTTTTGCAGCAACAAAGATCGTAGAGAATGATGAGGACATTATCAAAAAGCTCGAACTTTCCCAGAATGAGCTTGAGATGATGGAACACAGTATTGAAGAAATGGAAAAAGACTGTGGCTTAGACCGCAATGCGGCTTTAGCTGACATGCGGTATACCTTTATCGAGAAAGTATGCAGCAAAACCGTAAAAAAATGCCATGAGAGCAAAGAGCACATCAGAAGTACGAAGATTGATAAGGTTTTAACAGATAAATATCTTGCAATCCCGATGTTTCTTCTGATCATGTTTGCAATATTCTGGCTGACGTTCAATGTGATCGGGGCATTTTTAAGTGATCTTCTGACGCTTGGGATTGATGCATTTACCGCAATGTGTGATCGTGCGCTGACTGCTTATGGCATGAACCCGGTAGTGCACAGCCTTTTGATCGACGGTGTGTTTGCCGGAGTCGGAAGTGTTTTAAGCTTTCTGCCGATCATCGTTGTTTTATTTTTCTTCCTGTCGATTCTGGAAGATTCCGGATATATGGCGCGTGTCGCCTTTGTTATGGATAAACCTCTGCGAAAAATCGGTTTGTCCGGCAGAAGCTTTGTGCCGATGCTGATTGGATTCGGTTGTACAGTACCTGCAGTTATGGCAACACGAACCCTTTCGTCAGAGCGTGATAAAAATATGACGATCATGCTGACACCTTTTATGAGCTGTTCTGCCAAAATACCGATTTATACCGTGTTTGCGGCAGCCTTTTTCCCGGGAAAAGAAGCATTTGTGATGATACTTCTTTATGCGACAGGTATTGTCGTCGGCATTATCTCCGCGCTGGTGTTGAATCACACAGCCTTCCGCGGAAACCCGATCCCATTCGTGATGGAGCTGCCAAATTACCGTTTTCCTTCGGCAAAGAGTGTGTTCCAGCTTATGTGGGATAAGGCAAAAGATTTTATCCAGAGAGCGTTTACCGTTATTTTTGTGGCAACGATCATTATCTGGTTTTTACAGACCTTTGACACAAGACTGAATGTTGTCGCAGACAGCAGTAACAGTCTGCTTGCATTGGTAGGAAGATGGATCGCACCTGTTTTTGCACCGCTTGGATTTTCGGACTGGAGAGTTTCCACCGCACTGATCACCGGATTTACAGCAAAAGAAGCAGTCGTCAGTACCTTAAGTGTTCTGACAGGAACTGCAACTTCGAACTTAAGTGCAGTATTAAGCAGCATGTTCTCCGGTGTGTCCGTGGTCAGCTTTTTAGTGTTTACTTTATTATATACCCCTTGTGTCGCAGCGATTGCAGCGGTAAAACGTGAGATGGGAAGTGGCTTAAAAGCAGCTTTAGTCGTTGTATTGCAGTGTCTGGTGGCATGGGTTGTTGCACTGATCGTCTATCAGGTTGGAGGAATCTTTTTAGCATGAAATTAGGAGATTATATCATTCTTGGTGTCTTATTTATCTGGCTTGTAATTGCAGTCATCTGGATGCGCAGGCAGAAAAAAAGAGGGAACTGTATCGGATGCAGTGGATGTGCGGATAAGAACTGCAAAAAGTGCCAGAAAAATGAAACAGACGGTGTGTAAACCGTTCTTGTCAGAATGAAAAATATATTATATAATAGCCTGTAGCGACTAAAAATAGCTACAGGCTATTTTTTCAACGGCAGACCGTATGCTTTTCTACGGTCTGTTGTATATAAAACTTAAGGGTTTATCAGAACCGGAAAGAGGAGATTTATGAGTAAAGTTAGAACAAGATTTGCACCAAGTCCAACAGGTAGAATGCATGTTGGTAATTTGCGTTCTGCATTATATGAGTTTTTGATCGCAAAACATGAAGGCGGAGACTTCATGCTTCGTATTGAGGATACAGACCAGGAGCGTTTTGTGGAAGGTGCTGTAGATATTATTTACCGTACATTAGCAGAGACAGGCTTAGTCCATGATGAAGGTCCGGACAAAGACGGTGGTTATGGTCCATATGTCCAGAGTGAGCGTATGAAAACCGGAATCTACATGAAATATGCAAAAGAGCTGGTAGAAAAAGGAGAGGCATATTACTGTTTCTGTGACAAAGAGCGTCTTTCTACCTTAAAGACAGAAGTTGTCGAAGGAAAAGAGATCATGATCTACGACAAACACTGCCTGTCTTTATCTAAAGAGGAAGTGGAAGCGAACCTTGCTGCCGGAAAACCATTTGTTATCCGCCAGAATATCCCAAATGAGGGAACTACCACATTCCATGATGAGTTATACGGAGATATTACAGTGGAAAATGCAGAGTTAGACGATATGATCCTCATTAAATCAGACGGATATCCAACCTATAACTTTGCAAACGTTGTGGATGACCACACTATGAATATTACACATGTAGTAAGAGGAAATGAATATCTTTCTTCTTCTCCAAAATATCAGAGATTATATGATGCATTTGGCTGGAAATCACCGGTTTATATTCATCTGCCACTGATCACAGACGAGAATCACAAGAAGTTATCCAAGAGAAGCGGACATTCTTCTTTTGAAGATCTGATCGAGCAGGGATTTTTGACAGAAGCAGTTGTAAACTACATTGCGCTTTTAGGCTGGAGCCCGGAAGATAACCGTGAGATCTTTACGTTAGATGAGCTGATCAAAGAATTTGATTATCACAGAATCAGCAAATCACCGGCAGTCTTTGATTACACTAAGTTAAAATGGATGAATGGTGAGTATATCAAAGCAATGGACTTTGACAAGTTCTATGAGAGAGCATTGCCATATATCAAGGCAGTTATTACAAAAGACCTTGATCTTAAGAAAATCGCAGCTATGGTGAAGACAAGAATTGAAGTGTTCCCGGATATCGCAGAGCACATTGATTTCTTTGAAACATTGCCAGAGTATGATGTAGCAATGTATACACACAAGAAGATGAAGACAAATGCTGAGACTTCTTTAGAAGTACTGACAGAGGTTCTGCCTAGATTAGAGGCACAGGAAGATTACAGCAATGATGCACTGTATGCAATGCTCTGTGAGTATGTTGCAGAAAAAGGCGTAAAGAACGGTTATGTGATGTGGCCGATCCGTACCGCTGTTTCCGGAAAACAGATGACACCGGGCGGTGCAACCGAGTTAATGGAGATCCTCGGAAAAGAAGAATCCATTGCACGTATCAAAAAAGGTATTGAATTACTCAGCAAATAAAGGGTATTTATGGAAAAAAGATACAATGATTCCCAGGTGAAGGCAATCGGGCATTTCAATGGTCCGTGCCTTACCCTGGCAGGTCCCGGCTCCGGAAAGACTGCGGTCATCACGGAGCGGACAAAAAACCTGATCACGAAGTACCACGTGAATCCGTCGAATATTTTAGTGATCACTTTTACAAAAGCAGCTGCGGTAGAGATGAAGAACCGTTTTTTAAATCTTATGGGAAATGGTTCCTATCCGGTTACTTTTGGAACTTTTCATGCAGTCTATTTTGGCATTTTAAAGCATGCATATCATTATAATGCGAACAACATTATCAGGGAAGAACAAAAGTATGCGCTGATGCGTGAACTTGTGCAGAAACACCGTCTTGAGTATGAGGATGAAACGGAATTTGTCTCGTCTGTTCTTGGAGAGATCAGTATGGTAAAAAATACAGGAGTCTCTATCGAACATTATTATTCCACGAACTGTGCGGAAAATATATTCCACAGGATTTATGGCGAATATCATGAATATCTGCATCAGCATAAACTGATCGATTTTGATGATATGTTAGTTTATACTTATGAACTTTTCAGGGAGCGAAAAGACATCCTCTCGGCATGGCAGCGGAAGTTTCAGTACATTCTCATTGATGAGTTTCAGGATATTAATAAAATACAGTTTGATATCGTAAAAATGCTTGCAGCACCGGAAAACAATCTGTTTGTGGTAGGGGATGATGACCAGTCAATCTATCGTTTCCGTGGGGCACGACCAGAGATTATGCTGCATTTTAAAGACGATTACCCGGATGCAACGCAGATTTTGTTAGACACAAATTACCGTTCCCAGAAAGAAATTGTGGAGGCTTCTCTGCGCCTGATCGGATGTAATAAGGAGCGTTTTCCAAAAGAGATACAGGCAAATCAGAAAGCGGGAGCGCCTGTTGAGTATGCGGTGTTTAAAAGCCAGCATGATGAGATTGCAAAAATTATCTGGGATATACAGGCGCATATGGAACGGGGCGGCAGATATGAAGATTTTGCAATTCTTTTTCGCACGAATACACAGCCGCAGATGTTAATGGAAAAATTGTTAGAATATAATATTCCGTTCCGCATGAAGGACAATGTGCCAAACCTTTATGAGCACTGGATTGCAAAGGACATGATCGCTTACATGAAAATAGCAATGGGAAGCCGCTACCGGAAGGATTTCTTGAAAATTATGAACCGCCCGAAGCGTTATATCAGCAGGGATTCCCTGGATGAAGAAACTGTGGCGTTTGATGTGTGGGAGTGGTTTTATGAGGATAAACCGTGGGTGGCAGAGCGTATCCAGAGATTAGAATATGACATTCACATGTTATCTTCGATGAGTCCGTATGCGGCGATCAATTACATACGACGAGGAATCGGGTATGACGAATTCTGCGTGGAATATGCGGATTATCGGAGAATGAATGTCGACGATCTCTACGAGGTGCTTGAGGAGCTGCAGAACAGTGCAAAAGGATTTGACACCTATAACGACTGGTTCGAACATATCGAAAACTACACGGTAGAACTTGAAAAAATCTACAGGCAGCAAAACCAGAATCCGGAGAGTGTGGCACTTGCGACACTTCACAGCTCAAAAGGCTTAGAATATGAAAATGTCTACATTATAGATGTGAATGAAGGGATTATGCCTTATAAAAAAGCGGTTCTCGACAATGAGATAGAGGAGGAGCGCAGGATGTTCTATGTGGGAATGACGCGCGCAAAGAAGAAGCTGCATCTCTATTCCGTTCAGCAGTTAAATCACAAAGATACAGATATTTCGCGGTTTGTGCGTGAATCACAGAAATAACCGTGAATTGCAGAACAATCATAATAACAGAATAGAAATAATTTTGATAAAAATAAGGAAACCGCCCGGATCAAAACTATGGTCTGGGCGGTTTCCTGTGTTTTAGTCGTCTAAATCTTCAAATTCTGCTTCGTCAAGAAGTTCATCGAAACGATCGGATACGATCTCATATTCATCATCATCTTCGATATTCTCAAGGGAAGGATTTCCTTCTGCGTCCTCGGAGTAGCGGTAAATAAATACTTCGCCGTCTTCGTTTGGCTGTTCCTCTTCATCTACCGGAAGAAGTGCGATATAATCGCGGCCGTCTGCCTCGAAAATGGTAAGAATCTGACATTCCATGGAACTGCCGTCATCTAAGTCAAGGGTTACGAACATGTCTTCATCGTCTAAATTGTTGAACTTGTTTTTCTCTGCCATAGGGCACCTCTCTCATTCATAGTATTAGATAATAGCCTGGACATAAAGATCCAGACGATTCTCCAGATTAATAAAGCTGCCATTGTCAAGCTGGATCGTCGGGCGTGTGAGCTTCTGATTGGTCAGAACGATTTTCCCGGAAGAACCGTCGCTTAGCAATACTTCATTGTTGATATAAGTATTAGCAATATGTTCTAAAAAAGTCAAGATATATTTTGGATTAAATTGTGTCAGCCCTTCATTTTCAAAAATGGTGATCACTTCAAAAGGACATAACCCGTCGCGGTAACAGCGGTTTGCTGTCATGGCATCATAGACATCTGCAATGGATACGATCGAAGTAAAATCATCAATCTCGCTGCCGGTGAGACCGAATGGATATCCGTGACCGTCAAAACGTTCGTGGTGAAAAAGCACCGCATTTTTAATCCGCTGGTCAAGATTAAGGTTCTTGATCAGATTGTAGCCGATCACCGGGTGTTTCTTGATCTCTTCGTACTCGGAATCTGTAAGCTTTCCGGGTTTTCCAATGATCTCGTTTGGAATTTTGGATTTCCCGATATCGTGCAGCAGTCCGCAGAGAGTCAGAGTGTCCATATCCTTCTCGGAAAAATTCTTCCATTTGCCGATCAGACGGCAGATGAGTGCGACGTTGACACTGTGTGCATAGGTCGAGTCATCAATCTGCCGCATATTATGCAGCATATCGAACATAGAGATCGTCGTGCTGTTTTCACCGAAAAGGTTTAAGGTTTCGTCTAAAAGCTGATCTACGTTCAAATCTTCATCTTTGGTAATAAAATTATTGATATTTTCCTTCATAAAGGAAACTTTCTGCGTGTAATTCTTCTTGAACTTTCGAAATTCCGGACTTTTGCGGACACGCTGGGAATAAGTTTCCATACGTCTTGTCATGGAAGTGTCTGCGGTGCGGTTCCCATGATCTTCCGGGAAAATACAGACGGAAGCAATCTGATAGAACTTCAGATGTTCGATCAACTGCAACGTAACAGGTGTATTTTGTTTTGCCAGACACTGTCCCTGATAAGAATAGACATCTTCACTGATGACCATACCGGGAGTCAGATTATTGATTGAAACGATTCTCATAAATTTCCCTTCTATCGTAAATTCAGTATTAAGATTCTAGCATAAAATTTTCATGTTGTGTAGAACAAAATGAAAAGAAATACAAAAACATTCTTCTATACAAAATTATCGGTTAAAGGTATAATAATATTATATGTCGTAAGAAAATTGAAAAAATACAAGGCTGGTGGCAGGATGAATTATACGGTGACAGAAGGAAATTACTTAAAATTTGGTTTGCAGGAAGTAAAAGACGGTGTGATCTTTACTTTTGCAGGGGAAAAAGAGGATGTGTGTGCAGTCATATTATATGACAGATCCTTACATGTCGCCGACAGAGTTGAAGCTCCGGCTGCATTTTGCAGAGGGGCAGTGCGTTCAATCTGTATACATGGGTTGAAGACAAAGAACCTGTTTTACAATTATGAGATCAATGGGGAAGTGATCACGGATGCCTATGCGAAGAAGATTGCAGGCAGAGAAAAGTGGAATGATGTAAAAAGAGCAGATAAAGAGTATCTGATCTGCGGAAGCTTCGAGGAATCCGCTTATGAATGGCAGAGTGCAGGCTGCCCGGAAATTCCGAAAAACGAAATGTTCATGTACAAGCTTCATGTCCGTGGTTTTTCCATGGATTCCGGGAAAAAAGGGAAGATGCGCGGCACATTTTTGGCGGTGGAAGACCAGATTCCATACTTAAAAGCACTTGGAGTGACAACGGTGGAGTTTATGCCGCTCTATGAGTTTGAGGAAATGGAGATTCCGAAAAAACAGAAGCTTCCGGGATACATACCGCAGGATAACACTGCTTACAATGAGACGCTCCCTGATACTGAAGCAGAGCATCCGAAAGTGAACTACTGGGGCTACACAAAAGGATTTTATTTTGCCCCGAAGGCGTCATACAGCTGTAGTAAGAATGTAGCGCAGGAGCTGAAACACCTGATCGATACACTGCATCAGAATCAGATAGAATGTGTGCTTGAGATGTATTTTGAGCAGGAGGAAAACCAGAATCTGATTTTAGATGCGCTCCGTTACTGGGCGACGGAATTTCGCGTGGACGGTTTTCATCTGATCGGAGACAATGTGCCGATCACTGCGATTGCACAGGATTTATTTTTGCGCAGGAGCAAGATTTTTTATCCGTATATTCCGGAACAGCTCTGGAAAGAAAAAGAGAATTACCCGCATCTGTTCGTATACAACGAGGAATATCTTTATACTGCAAGAAAACTGTTGAATTATCAGGGCGGCAGTCTGTTTGAATTTTCCAATCAGCAGAAGAAACAGAATGCGACCGTTGGATTTGTAAATTTTATCGCAAACAATAATGGATTTACGCTCGCAGACCTTTTTTCGTACTGCGAGAAGCATAACGAGGCAAATGGGGAAGAGAATGCAGACGGTTCCAATTATAATTTCAGCATGAACTGTGGTGCAGAGGGAAAAACATCGAAAAAATATGTCAGGGAACTGCGCCGGAAACACTTATATATGGCGCTTTCCGTGCTGTTTTTTGCGCAGGGGGTTCCACTTTTGCTTGCAGGAGATGAAGCGTTAAATTCCCAGCAGGGAAATAACAATGCCTATTGTCAGGACAATAAGATTGGCTGGGTGAACTGGAAACATGTTGCAGGAATGGAGCAGTTACAGGAGTTTGTGACAAAGCTTGCTGCATTCCGCAGATCGCATCCAATCCTTCACAAAGAGGAACCGATGCATTTGAACGATTACAAACACAAAGGCTGTCCGGATCTGTCGTATCATTCGGACAATGCGTGGGTAGCCGGATTCCCGGAAGAAAAAGGAGCATTTGGTGTTATGTACTGCGGCGATTACACGAATCTGCCTTCGGGTGAGCCGGACGATATGATTTATATCGGCTACAATTTTCACACCGGTGTGAATGAACTTGCACTTCCAAAGCTTGCGGAAAAGAAGAAATGGTACATAATCATGGATACCGCAGAGCAGGAACAGGCATTTCTCACGGTTGAAAAACTGGCAGAAAACCAGCACAGAATTACGGTGCGTCCGCAGTCTGTAGTAGTATTATTAGGAAAATAGGAAGTTAGATAAAATGCATATTTGGAAACATTTTTGTACGATCAATCATCATAAAATGCTGGTGATGAAGGGCTGTTTTCAGGTTGGATTGATCAGGCAGGGACTGCTCCATGATCTTTCAAAATACAGTCCGACAGAATTTATCGTTGGATGTAAATATTATCAGGGGAACATGAGCCCAAACAATGCAGAGCGTGAGGCGGTCGGATATTCCTCGGCGTGGCTGCATCACAAAGGCAGAAACAAGCACCATTTAGAGTATTGGATCGATTATGGCGTGCCGGATAAAGAGGGACCGCATAAAGGACTGTGCGGAATGAAAATACCGGTCAACTATGTGGTGGAGATGTATATTGACCGTGTGGCGGCATCGAAAAATTATCAGAAAGAAAAATACCGGGATGACAGTGCGTTAAAGTATTACATGAACGGCAGGGAATTTCATATGCTTCATGATGATACCAGAGCCCTGTTAGAACTTCTGTTAGAAATGCTTGCAAAAAAGGGCGAGAAGGCGACAAACCAGTTTATCCGTGAGGAAGTTCTCTCCCATAAGATTCCTTATGAGAAAGAACCGCTGCTGCGCTTAAAAGAGCAGATTTTATAAATGAATTTCAGAAAAAAGAGCCTGCATATCTTCCGGTAAAGGAGCAGTGAATACGAGAGGCTCCTTTGTGATCGGATGATGAAAGCGAAGCCGGTAAGAGTGCAGAGCCTGTCTGTTTATCTTTGTAAAATCAGGATAATATAAAAAATCACCGATTAGAGGATGACCGATCGACTTCATATGAACACGGATCTGGTGTGTGCGCCCGGTCTCTAATTTTAAGGAGAGCAGCGAAAGACCGTCTTTGTAGGCGAGCCGTTTGTAATGTGTGATCGCAGTTTCACCGTGAAGCGTATCGATCTGCCGCTCAATCGTAGATCCTTCTTTTCTTCCAATCGGAGCGTCAATCGTTCCGCTTTCCTCTGTGAAACCTTTCACAATCGCCAGATATTCACGGCTGATACCACGAACTGACACTTCGCTGTTCAAAATTGCAGAACTGATCAGATGTTTTGCAAGGATCGTAAGCCCGGTCGTGTCACGGTCTAACCGGTTGACGCAGCGGAACACATAGGGAATCCCCTGTTTTTCATAATAATGACAGACAGCGTTAGCGAGCGTGTTATCATAATTGTTCATGGAAGGGTGGATCGGCATATCAGCCGGCTTATTCACCACAAGAATATCTTCATCCTCATAACAGATCGAAAGAGGAATCTTAGTGGCAACAATATTTTCAGAGCCTTCCGTCTCTTCAAAATGAATCAAAAGACAATCTCCCTCTTTAAGCCTTGTACTCATATATTCCCATTTTCCATTTAAAACAATGCCTTCCGTAATCTTCTTCAACTGTACGATCACCGCATGGGAAAATCCCTGCTTCTTAAGAAAATCCGAAATCGTTAATCCTTCATCCGCGCTTGTTATTCTATATTCTAAATCTCGTTTCATGGTAGTTTTCCTTAAAATGTATTATAAATAGTTCAGTCAGCAGTCTTATTATATCATAAATATTTATTCAGTAGTGCCTATCCGGAAAATCTTTGTTTTTTAGCCTGTCAGCTATTGCAATATTGCATAAGAAAACGCAGGCATTCCACGTAAACCTTTATTTTTGGTCATCATAATTATAAAGTTCTTAGAAAACGTAAATCCTCACACCCTTTTCACAACCTAAAAACATTTTCAGCAACAAAATAAAAAGGGGAAAAGCACAGACAACTTGCCCAAATCATAAGATGTATCAAGAAAGCTTTTAAGGTGCGTTTTGAAAACATTTTTATCTCCCCTGACATGGGAACAGGAAAGCGAATGCTTAAAGAAAATGAAAAATGGTGACCTTGAGGCGAGAAACGAGCTGATTGAGCGCAACATGCGTCTGGTTGCCCACGTGGCAAAAAAATATCAGAGCCCGGAGGACGAAATGGAGGATCTGATCTCAATCGGAACCATTGGACTGATCAAAGCAGTTGGAACTTATAAAGAGGATTATGGAAGCAGACTGGCTACCTATGCGGCAAGATGTATCGACAATGAACTTCTCATGTACTTCCGGGCAAAAAAGAAAACATCGCGGGAAGTTTCCCTGTATGAACCGATCGGAACAGATAAAGAGGGCAACCAGATACAGCTTTTGGACGTTGTGGTCAGCGAGGACGAGGATATTGTGGAACTCATGGAGCAGGATCGGAAAGTAAGGCGTTTGAACGAGGTAATTCCACAGACGTTGTCCGGCAGGGAACTGTTCATCATCATAAACCGATACGGTCTTTATGAGAAAAAAACAATGACGCAGCGGGAGATTGCAAGAAAGCTTGGCATTTCGCGTTCCTATGTCTCAAGAATCGAAAAGCGTGCAATTGAAAAACTCAGGCAGGCATTTTAAACAGCTATTAATATAGAAGAAATATGGTTGTAAATTCCTCAAAATATGCTATACTAATATACATCTGGCAGATGAATGAGGGCTTCTGCCGGATGTCGAAATCTTTTTTATCAGAATCATTGCAGGGTTCACTGCGAATATCCAGCGTGCAGGATGAATACATCTTTTTTATGCAAAAAAAGAAAGGAAGGTTTATTGTATAGTTTAGTAACAACTTCGATTATTCAGGGAATCAAGAGCATTCCGGTTTATGTGGAGGCAGATGTGTCAGACGGTATGCCGCTTTTTGAAATGGTCGGTTCTCTTTCCCCGGAAGTGAAGGAATCCAAAGAACGCGTGCGCACGGCATTGAAAAATACAGGCTACATTCTGCCGGCAAAGCGTATCACCATTAATTTTATTCCGGCAAATATCAAAAAGAGCGGATCCGGGTTTGATCTTCCGGTTGTCGCGGCAGTGCTCTGCGCAATCGGGATCGTGCCGGAAGATGCGTTAAAAGACACCATGGTAGTAGGCGAGATCAGCTTAAGCGGCGATGTGAAACCGGTCAATGGCATTTTACCCATGGTGGCAGAGGCAAAGGAGCGCGGAATCGTGCGGTGTTTTGTTCCGGCAGAGAACCAGACCGAGGCACTTCTTGTAAAAGATATGAAGATTTTTGCAGTGAAAAGTATTGCGGAAATGATACATATTTTAAACGGTGGTACATACATTGAAAAAGAAACAGACCTGGCAGTAAAAAAGGAGACAAAACAGATTGATTTTGCTGACATCCAGGGACAGCATTTTGCGAAACGCGCCTGTGAAGTAGCGGTGAGCGGAATGCACAATCTGTTGATGATAGGACCGCCGGGTGCCGGAAAAACAATGACAGCCATGCGTATTCCGACAATCCTGCCTCCCTTAGACGAGAAAGAGCAAATGGAACTTTCAAAAATCTACAGTGTGTCAGGACTATTTCAATTGAGGGAGCAGTTAATGGAGGAACGCCCTTTCCGGTGTCCGCACCATACGATCACTGCGCAGGGACTTGTGGGTGGCGGACTGATTCCAAAACCCGGAGAGATTTCATTGGCACATAAAGGGGTATTATTTTTGGATGAACTGCCGGAATTTAAGCAGAACACGATCGAGATATTAAGACAGCCAATGGAAGAAAAAGAAGTGCGTTTGGTGCGTGTGAACGGCACGTATGAATATCCGGCAGATTTTATTCTTGTTGCGGCGATGAATCCGTGCAAATGCGGTTATTATCCGGACATGCAGAAGTGCAGGTGCACCGCGTCCTCCATTGAGCGCTATATTAACCGTGTCAGCCAGCCGCTTTTAGACCGCATAGATATCTGCGTGGAGACGCCACAGATCCAGTTTGAGGAGCTAAACGGCAGGAAAAAAGAGGAATGTTCGGATACGATAAGGGAACGTGTGATCCGGGTGCATGCGATCCAGAGAGAACGTTTTCGGAAAGAAATGTTTCAATATAACAGTCAGATTCCGGCGTCGCGGATTGCAGAATATTGTATTCTGTCGAAAAATCAGGAACAGTATATGAAAAAAATCTATAAACAGCTTAACCTGACGGCGAGATCCTATCATAAAATTTTAAAAGTCGCACGGACGCTGGCAGATATGGATGGTTCCGAAGCAATTCTGGACTCCCATTTGAATGAGGCGGTCTGCTACCGCAATATAGACAAACGGTTTTGGAGGGATTTCCTATGAAATATCAGTACTGGCTTTCAAACATTCCGGGTGTCGGGTGTAAGACGATCCACCGCCTGTTAGGACAGGCTGGCTCTGCGGAAGAAATCTATTTTTTGAAAAAAGAGCAGTTAGAAAAGCTGGCAGGACTGTCAGATCGTCAGGTACTTGCAATCACAGAACGAAAAATGGACTGGGATTTAGAAGAAAAATATGCGAAGCTTGGCGAAAACGGAACTACATTTTTATCCTATGAAATGGATTCGTACCCGGAACAGCTGCGCAACATCGTAGATGCACCTTACAGTTTGTATGTGAAAGGAAAACTGCCCGATTTTTCAAAAAAGCGTGTGGCAATCGTCGGGGCAAGAATGTGTTCTGACTACGGAAAGACAATGGCAGAGCGGATCGCGGAAAAGCTTGCGTGCTGTGGCGCAGAGGTGATCAGCGGCATGGCAAGAGGGATTGACGCATACGGACATATCGGGGCATTAAAGGCGGGCGGAGATACGTTTGCAGTGTTAGGCTGTGGCGTGAATGTCTGCTACCCGCGGACAAATCAGAAATTATATGAATCCATTTTAGCGCAGGGCGGGATCATTTCGGAATATCCGCCGGACACAGAACCGATTGCACAGTTATTTCCGGCACGGAACAGGATCATCTCGGCACTCTCAGATGTGGTGGTCGTCGTGGAGGCGAAAGAGAGGAGTGGTTCTTTGATCACTGCGGACTTTGCATTAGAGCAGGGAAAGGATATTTATGCGGTTCCGGGGCGCAGCACAGACGCTTTAAGTCAGGGGTGCAACAATCTGATCCGGCAGGGCGCAGGCATTTTAAATAGTGTGGAAGATTTTGCAAAAGATCTTGAATTGTGTATGAAAGTGGATGCAGTTCAAGAAAGTTTTAACAAATTATTACTTGAAAAAGATGAAAGCTTGGTGTATGCTTGTTTGAGTTTACGACCGAAAAGTATGGAAGACCTTCTGAAAAAAACAGGATTTCCCATGCCACAGCTTGCGGACATTTTGCAGAGACTGATCCAGAAGGACTTTATTACAGAATCTTTTAAAAATTATTATATACGCAAAATCTGAAAATAAGGAGACAGTTTGAATGGCTAAGTACCTGGTTATCGTGGAATCACCTGCGAAGGTGAAGACAATCAAAAAATTTCTAGGAAAAAATTATGAGGTTGCAGCATCAAACGGACATGTGCGGGATCTGCCAAAAAGTCAGCTTGGTGTGGATGTGGAGCATGATTTTGAACCGAAATACATTACTATCCGAGGAAAAGGAGATATCCTTGCGAAGCTTCGTAAAGAAGTGAAAAAAGCAGATAAAGTGTATCTCGCAACTGACCCGGACCGTGAGGGAGAAGCGATTTCCTGGCATCTTAGTCAGGCGTTAAAGTTAGAGGGAAAAGATGTAAACCGTATCAGCTTCAACGAGATCACACAGAGCGCAGTAAAAGCTTCATTAAAGCAGCCGCGTGATATTGACATGAATCTTGTGAATGCACAGCAGGCAAGACGAATCTTAGACCGTATGGTTGGTTACAAGATCAGTCCATTACTCTGGGCAAAAGTAAAGCGCGGCTTAAGTGCCGGACGTGTGCAGTCTGTTGCACTTCGTATCATCTGTGACAGAGAAGATGAGATCAACGCCTTTATTCCAGAAGAATACTGGACATTAGATGCACAGCTTAAGGTTGCCGGAGAGAAGAAGCCGTTGCTTGCAAAGTTCTACGGAGACAGCCAGAATAAGATGAACATTACTTCCAGAGAAGAAATGGATCGTGTAATGGCAGAGATCGAAAAAGAAAAATTTCAGGTGCTGGAAGTGAAGAAGGGAGAGCGTGTGAAAAAAGCACCGCTTCCATTTACCACCAGTACTTTACAACAGGAGGCGTCTAAAGCGTTAAACTTCCCGATTTCCAAGACCATGAGGATCGCACAGCAGTTATACGAAGGTGTGGATGTGAAAGGTCAGGGAACCGTTGGTCTGATCACGTACCTGCGTACTGACTCTGTCCGTATCTCAGAGGAAGCAGACGCACAGGCACATGAGTATATCAACAGCAACTATGGAGAGAACTATCTTGCGACACAGACCGTCTCAAAAAAATCCGGTGCCAAGATTCAGGATGCGCACGAGGCAATCCGTCCTTCGGATATCAACCGGACTCCTGCCATGGTAAAAGATTCTCTTTCCAGAGACCAGTTCCGTCTTTACCAGCTGATCTGGAAACGTTTTGCAGCCAGCCGTATGGCATCTGCGGTATATGAAACAACAAATGTAAAGATTGGGGCAGGAGATTACCGTTTCACAGTCTCTGCATCCAAAGTCACATTCGACGGATTCATGTCTGTGTATACAAGTGATGAAGATGAAAAAGCAGAGAACAATGTATTGTTAAAATCCATTGATGAGCATACAGAACTTTCTCTTGATAAGCTGGAAGAAAAACAGCATTTTACCCAGCCACCGGCACACTATACAGAAGCGTCTCTGGTAAAGACTTTAGAGGAACTTGGGATCGGACGTCCGAGTACTTATTCTCCGACGATCACGACAATCCTTGCAAGACGTTATATTGTAAAAGAAAATAAAAACATTTATGTGACAGAGCTCGGGGAAGTAGTAAACCAGATCATGAAAGAATCTTTCCCTTCCATAGTGGATGAACATTTTACAGCCAACATGGAAAGTCTGCTCGACAGCGTCGGCGAGGGAACGGTCAACTGGAAAACAGTTGTTGAAAATTTTTATCCAGATCTGGAAAAAGCAGTGGAGGCTGCCGAAAAAGATCTGGAAAAAGTAAAAATAGAAGACGAAGTGACCGATGTTGTCTGTGATGTATGTGGCAGAAATATGGTCGTAAAATACGGACCACATGGCAAGTTCCTTGCATGCCCGGGCTTCCCGGAATGCCGCAACACAAAACCTTACCTCGAAAAAATCGGCATCAAATGTCCGAAATGCGGCAAGGAGATCGTGCTGAAAAAGACAAAGAAGGGCAGAAAATATTACGGCTGTGAGAATAATCCGGAATGTGATTTCATGAGCTGGTCACGTCCGGTAGAAGAAAAATGCCCGAAATGCGGCGGCTATATGGTTGTAAAAGGCAGCAAAATCGTCTGTGCAGATGAACAGTGCGGCTATGTAACAGAAAAGAAAGAAAATATTCAAGAATAATTTGAAAATATTGAATTTTCTGAATAAATGTGATAAAATACAAAATGTCACAAAAACTATCAAAAACACATGGGAGGCTGTCAAATGAGCGTTCAATTGTTAGATAAAACAAGAAAAATCAATAAATTGCTGCATAACAACAATTCTTCAAAAGTAGTTTTTAATGATATCTGCGATGTATTGAAAGAAATTTTAAAATCCAACATCTTAGTTATCAGTAAAAAAGGAAAAGTATTGGGAACCGGACTTACAAGCGGTGTCGAGGAGATCCGGGAACTGATCGTTGATGAAGTCGGCGGATTTATTGATCCTTTATTGAATGAACGACTGCTTGGAATCCTCTCCACAAAAGAGAATGTCAATCTTGAAACATTGGGATTTGTGAATGATATTAAAAAGTACACTGCGATCATTACACCAATCGATATTGCAGGAGAACGTTTAGGAACATTATTCGTATACCGCGAGAATGATCCGTATGATATTGACGATATCATTTTAAGTGAGTATGGAACAACGGTAGTAGGACTTGAGATGATGCGTTCCGTAAATGAGGAGAATGCAGAGGAGACCAGAAAGGTCCAGATCGTAAAATCAGCGATCAGCACACTTTCGTTTTCAGAGTTAGAAGCCATTACACATATCTTTGAAGAAATGGACGGCAAGGAAGGAATCCTTGTAGCGAGCAAGATCGCAGACCGTGTTGGCATTACAAGATCCGTGATCGTCAATGCACTCCGTAAGTTTGAGAGTGCTGGAGTCATCGAGTCAAGATCTTCCGGTATGAAGGGAACCTACATTAAGGTTTTGAATGATTTTGTGTTTGATGAACTTGAGAATATTAAGAAAGAAAATAATATAAAGTAAATGGATTTACAAAGAAAAAGGGATTTTATAGAGGACTATAGAATTCCTTTTTTTTCTTGCAGTGCAGATAAATCGGAAAAATAATGCACTTATATATGTAGTTGAAAACATAATCTGGTGTTGCAGAAAACAAAAAACTACAATATATGTCAAAAATGGCAAAAAAATACTTGTGTTTTTGTATTTATTCTTTATAATAAATACTAGATCACTGTAGAATTATGTAAATTGGAAGGGGAATGTGTATGTTTACAACGAACGCATTTGACTATATTAATGTGTTAGATAAAGCGGCGGATGCGAGCTGGCTTCGTGAGACAGCAATCATGAACAACCTGGCAAATGCAGATACGCCGGGATATAAGAGACAGGAAGTGGACTTTGAATCTGTTTTACAGAGAGAATTAGGACATTCCAAGTATACAGCATTAGATAAGAAAGTACGTGCATTGAATACAGATTTATCAGAGCTGAATGTATCGACTTATACCGATTCTTCAAATTATTCCTACCGTCTGGACCGGAACAATGTTGACCCGGATACGGAGAATGTGGAACTGGCATCGGAGACGATCCGGTATCAGGCACTTACAAACAGTATAACATCTGATTTTACAAGAATGCAGGCAGTATTAAAGTAAAGACAGAATAAGACTACAGGAGGATAAAAATGGCTTTATTTCAGGCTTTTAATATCAGCGCTTCCGGTATGACGGCAGAGCGTTTCCGCATGGATACGATTGCAGAGAATATCGCAAACGTGAATACAACAAGAACAGAAGACGGAACACCTTACAGAAGAAAGATTGTAACGTTTGCGGAGAAACAGGTAACACCTTTTTCACAGTATTACCAGAGTGCGAGAGCAAAGTTCGTCGGCAATGGTGTGAAGGTATCTTCTGTCAGTGAGGATACAGAGACCGATTTTATTATGGAATATGATCCATCGAACCCGGATGCAGATGAGAACGGTTATGTCTCTTATCCGAATGTGAATACTGTCACAGAGATGACAAACCTCATTGATGCATCCCGTGCCTATGAGGCAAATACAACAGCGTTTGAGGCAGCAAAGTCAATCGCACAGAGCGGACTTTCCATTGGAAAATAACAATAAGTAAGGTGGTATGACATATGGACATCAGTTCTTTGACAAATATTAGTTCGGATTATCTGAATCAGATCGCACAGAAGAACCAGCTTGTGGCAACAGAGGATGATTCCTTCAGCTCTGTACTTTCTTCTGCAATGAATATGGTTTCAGAGACGAATGATCTTCAGAACAATGCACAGTCGGAGGCAATCCGTTTTGCATTAGGACAGGCAGAGAATACACATGATCTGACAACGGCACAGACCAAAGCACTCACTGCGATCCAGTATACAGTTGCAGTAAGAGATAAGATCATAGATGCATACAAAGAAATCATGAATATGCAAATTTAGTGAACGAGGTTAGAGAAAATGCCGGAACAGGTACAAAAGGTTTTAGATAAAATTCTTGAATGGTGGAAAAAATTCAACACAAAGCAGAAAACGCTGCTGATCAGTATTGTTGCGGTCGTGCTTGTAGCACTTGCAATTTTAGCGGCGGTCGTTTCCAAACCGAACATGGTAACATTAGTTACCTGCGAGACAACAGCGGAATCGGGACAGGTCAAGAGCATTCTTGATTCGGAAGGAATCTCTTATGAGCTTTCAACCGACGGACTTGCTTTTAAGGTAAACGAAAAAGATTATGCCAACGCTTCGATTGTACTTGGAACGAATGATATTCCAACAAGCGGTACAAACTTAAGCGATGTGTTTGACGGCGGTTTCAGTTCCACAGAGGCGGATAAGACAAAGAAATATAAGTTATATCTGGAAGAATACTATGCTGAGAAGTTAGAGACGTTTTCGAATGTAGAGGCAGCGGCAGTGACTTTAGACTTGCCGGATGAGGACGGAACCATTCTCTCAAAAGGCGAGCAGGCTTATGTCACAGTTATTCTGACGTTGAACGGAACAATGGATGAGGAACAGGCAGCCGGACTTGCAAAATATCTTGCAGCGAACGTTGGAAATGATGACACGAAAAATGTGCGGATTTTAGACAGTGCTATGAATGTTCTCTATTCGGGTGAGGATGAGACATCGGTAACTGGAAATGCCAATACACAGTTATCATTAAAGACAAAAGCAGAGAATCAGGTAAAAGGACAGGTAAAAGATGTCCTTGTTGGATCTGAACTTTTTGATAATGTGGAGGTCGGCCTGAATCTTGCGATGAACTTTGACCAGACCACAGAATCCACACATGAGTATTATGCGCCGGATGGACAGACAAATGGTATGGTGGGATCAAAGAGTGAATATGAATCGAATGCAGTCGGTGGAGCAGCGGCAACACCGGGAACCGATTCCAATGACGATGATACGTCTTATGTATTGGAAGATAATGATTACACAAGTTCCAGTGTGTCTGAGACGAATACAAATTACCAGAATAACGAGAAGATCACGACGACAACACCGGCGGTTGGAACCGTTAATTATGACGGATCTTCCATTTCCGCGGTAGCTACGAATTATGTGATTTATGATGAAGATACACTGCGTGCAGCCGGAGAACTCGATAACATGACCTTTGACGAGTATGTGGCAGCAAACAGTGAACCGGTCAAGACAACAGTAGACCAGGATCTTTACACATTGATCTCAAATGCAACTGGTGTTCCGGAGAGCAACATTACGATCATTGCATACAATCAGCCGATGTTCCAGTACAGCAAGGGAAGCTCACGTACAATATCAGATTACTTACAGATCATCCTTGCAGTATTGATCTTTGCACTGTTAGGTTATGTAGTATTCCGCAGTACAAGAAAAGAAAAAGTGGTGGAGCCGGAACCAGAGCTTTCCGTGGAATCCCTGCTTGAATCTACAAAGGAATCAGCAGACGCATTGCAGGATATCGGATTTAATGAGAAGTCCGAGACAAGAATACTGATTGAAAAATTCGTGGAAGAAAATCCGGAAGCAGCGGCTTCTTTGCTTAGAAACTGGCTGAATGAGGAGTGGGAGTAGAATATGGCAACCGCAGATTACAATGGCGTTCAGAAGGCGGCAATTTTGCTGATCACCTTAGGGCCTGAACGTTCCGCAGATATTTTTAAACATCTAAAAGAAGAAGAAATAGAAGAACTGACTTTGGAGATCGCCAATACAAGAAGCGTATCTCCACAGATAAAAGAAGATATATTAAACGAATTTTACCAGGTATGTCTGGCACAGCAGTATATCGCAGAGGGCGGTATCGGATATGCAAAAGAACTTTTGGATAAGGCATTAGGACAGGAGAAAGCGCAGGAGGTAATTTCCAAGCTGACTGCTTCCTTACAGGTTCGCCCATTCGAGTTTGTGCGTAAGACAGATCCAAGCCAGCTTTTGAATTTTATCCAGGATGAACATCCACAGACCATTGCAATGATCTTATCCTATCTGACCGCAGCACAGGCGGCAATGGTATTAGGAGCACTTCCACCGGAAAAACAGGCGGATGTTGCCAAGAGAATCGCAATGATGGATCGTACATCACCGGATGTCATCAAAGAGGTGGAGCGAGTGTTAGAAAGAAGACTTTCTTCTCTGGTCAACCAGGATTACACGATCGTTGGTGGCGTCGACGCAATCGTAAATATTTTGAATACAGTAGACCGTTCTACAGAGAAGCATATTATGGAATCTCTTGAAATTGAAGAGCCAGAACTTGCAGATGAGATCCGTAAGAAGATGTTCGTATTTGAGGATATCCTTCTTCTCGACGACAGAGCAATCCAGCGTGTTCTTCGTGATGTTGAGAACTCAGATCTTGGAATTGCATTGAAGGGTGCAAACGAAGATGTTCAGAATGCAATCTTTAACAACCTGTCAAAACGTTTGGCTGCCATGATCAAAGAGGATATGGAATTCATGGGACCTGTTCGTATGAAGGATGTTGAGGAAGCACAGCAGAAGATCGTCAGCGTGATCCGTAAGCTTGAAGATGCAGGAGAGATCGTAATTTCAAGAGGCGGAGGTGACGAGATTATTGCCTAATCTTTACAAACAATATTTCGTGCACAATGAGCCGGATAAAAAACGTATCATTAATTCCAATGATATTGTAGAAAAACGTTTAGAACAAATGGCAAAGCTCCACAACATAGAACAGAAGAAGGTGGATGAGGACGGCTTCGCAGCCGGAATCGTCGGCCCGGACACTGATTATGTGGAGGAGATTGACCATACAGAAGAAGCGAGAAAAGAAGCAGAAAAGATTTTAGCGGACGCGCAGGCACAGGCAGATGCAATTTTACAACAGGCGAAGCAGGATGCCGAACAAGTCAGGGAAGAAGCAAAAAACGCTGGCTATCAGGAAGGCAGACAGAGTCTGGAAGCAGAATTTAGTGCGAAACGCGACGAACTGCAGAGTGAATTTCAAAATCAGCAGGAAATGCTTCAGACAGAGTTTCGGGAAAAACAGAAAAATATGGAAAAAGACCTTGTGGATGTGATCTTAGAGGTCTTCAACAAAGTGTTCCATATTCAGTTTGATAATAAAAAGCATATTTTGATGTATCTCATTGAGGATGCAATCCTGAATATCGAAGGAGACAAGGAGTTTCGTATCAAAGTTGCAGGAAGCAATGTGAAGTTTTTAGAGAACCACAAAGAGGAGATCATTGAACGCGTAGGAAGCGCCATTGGGATCGAGATTGTGGCAGATTCCTCTATGGACGGCAATTCCTGTGTGATCGAGACGGACTCCGGAGTATTCGACTGCAGCCTTGGGGTACAGCTTGAAAATCTTATAAAAGATATAAAATCACTATGCTTATAAGGATGGTTGAAAGTGGATAGCAGGTATAACAAGTATTTACGGCTGGCAGAGAACACCTATTTTAAGCGGCTTGGAAAAGTTGTGAAAATTGTAGGTCTGACAATTGAATCTGTTGGTCCGGATGCAAAACTGAATGACTTATGCAGAATTATCATTGATGAAGAAACAGACACAGTGGTAATGGCTGAGGTTGTGGGTTTCAGGGATAAGAGACTACTTTTAATGCCTTATGACAGCGTGGAAGGAATTGGAGTAGGATGTATCGTGGAAAATACGGGGCATCCTTTATCTGTCTCTGTAGGAAATGAACTATTAGGACATACGTTAGATGGTGTCGGCCGCCCGACAGACACCGATACAATCGGTACACTTTGTGAATATCCGGTAGATGCAGCGCCGCCGGACCCGATGGCAAGAAAAATCATCAGTGAAGTGCTTCCACTGGGGGTTAAGGCAGTAGATGGTCTTATCACAGTTGGAAAAGGACAGCGTATCGGAATTTTTGCAGGTTCCGGTGTTGGAAAAAGTACCCTGCTTGGTATGTTTGCCCGGAATACAAAGGCAGATATCAATGTTATCGCGTTAATTGGTGAGCGTGGTCGTGAGGTGCGTGAATTCGTGGAGCGTGACCTTGGAGAAGAAGGTATGAAGCGTTCTGTCGTAGTTGTGGCAACTTCAGATAAACCAGCACTGATCCGTAAGAAAGCAGCAATGACCGCGACAGCGATCGCAGAGTATTTCAGGGATCAGGGCAAAGATGTTCTGCTCATGATGGACTCCCTGACACGTTTTTCCATGGCACAGAGGGAGATTGGACTGGCATCCGGGGAGCCTCCGGTTACAAGGGGATATCCACCGAGTGTATATTCCGAAATGCCGAAGCTTTTAGAGCGTGCCGGAACTTCAGATAAGGGTTCTATCACAGGACTTTATACTGTTTTAGTAGATGGTGATGATTTTAACGAACCGATCACCGATACTGCAAGAAGTATCTTGGACGGTCATATTATGTTGTCGAGAAAGTTAGGACATAAAAACCATTATCCGGCGATTGACATTTTACAGAGTATTTCCAGGGTAATGAGTGCGATCGCAACATCCGAACATAAGGAACTGGCAGGAAAACTGAAAAACGTGCTTGCTACTTATAATGAGGCGGAAGATCTGATCAACATTGGAGCATACAAAAACGGTTCCAATAAAAACATTGATTATGCGATCCGGAAAATTGATGCTGTAAATGATTTTCTGACACAGAAGACAGATGAGAAGTTCCAGTTTGATGAGGAGATCAATCTGCTCCGGGCACTTTTTCAGGATTAAAATACAGTTCATATGCTCCGCAGTTAAGGGAGGATTCACATGGCAAAGTTTGCATACCGCATGCAAAGCATTTTGGATATCAAAGAGAAAATGGAAGGTCAGGCAAAGATTGCCTACGGAACTGCTAATGCAAAACTGATGGATGAGCAGGCAAAGCTACAGCAGATCATGTTCCGCAAGGCTGGCTATGAAAGTCAGGCAAGAAAGCTTGTAAACGGAACGATTGATGTTCCAAAGATCAAGGAGTGCAAGCGGGCAGTAGATGCCATGAAGACCATGCAGCGCAGCCAGATGATGAATGTGCACGTGGCGGAAAAAAATGTGGAGCTTGCCAGAACCAAGTTAAACGAAGTCATGATGGAACGGAAAACGCATGAGAAGTTAAAAGAGCAGGCGTTTGAAGTGTTTAAACAGGAAATGCAGTATGCAGAGAACAAAGAGATAGATGAACTTGTAAGTTACACCTATCATGAGGGAATGTCAGATACACCATAACTCTGATAAGGCAATATACACGAAAGGCATGGATAAGATTATGGCAGATGAAATGCAACAGGAAGAATTACAACAGGAAAATAAAACTTTAGATAAAAAGCAGTTAAAAGCAACAAAGAAGCTGGAAAAAAAGAAGAAAAAACAGAAAAACGCAGATGACTTAGACGGCGAGGAAGAAACCGTCGGTGGCAAAATCCTTGTTTTCTTTGTCACTATCATTATTATTTTAATCTGGCTTGCAATCTTTGCAATGCTGATCAAATTAGATGTTGGCGGCTTTGGTTCAGGCGTGCTTGCCCCGGTGATCAAAGATGTTCCTTATCTGAATAAGATTTTGCCGGATTCTGCTGTGGAAGAGGTCTCAACAGAGGACAGCCAGTATGCTTACACGAATCTTGATGATGCGATCAACCGGATCAAGGAACTTGAGATTGAGTTGGCTGACGCACAGAACAGTGCAAATTCGGATGCAGACTACATTGCAGAGTTAGAGGAGAAAGCAAAAGAGTTAGATACTTACAAGCAGAATGAGGCAGCGTTTGAGCAGGAAAAAGAAAAATGGTATGAGGATGTTGTCTTTTCCGATGATGCTCCCGATATAAGTAATTATAAGGAATATTACGAGAGTATTGACGCAGCAAATGCAGAAGTTCTTTATAAACAGGTGGTTGAGCAGACGCTGACGGATGAGCAGATGGATGACTATGTAAAAACATATTCCAACATGAAGCCGAAAGAGGCGGCAGCCATTTTTGACACAATGACAGATAACCTTCAATTGGTAGCAGATATATTATCAAATCTGGATACACAGTCCAGAGCCGATATTCTTGGCAAAATGAATTCCGATACTGCAGCAAAAGTAACGGAGATCATGGAGCCTTCAGAATAGATAAAAAGCAATACGATATCTTAAAGAAAGGAGGAGACCATATGGCAGGTACAACCATTTCCGATTTAGGAAAACTGTTGGCACAAAATACGCAGTCCGTACAGGGCACAGATAATACCACGAGAAGTACAAATGCAAAAGTTGATTTTGGCACTATGATGAGACAGACAAACAACCGTCAGACAGCAGCTTATGCGGATGTCAACCATAACGAAACTATAAAAACTGCAGCTTCCGGAAAAGATACCAATACAGTATCGGACAATTACCAGAAGTACCAGTACAAAGATAATACCATTGCATCGGAGACGAAGCAGGTTACATCTGATGACACAGTAAAAGAGCAGTTAGAGCAGTTTACAAAAGACGTCAAAGAAGTTTTAAAAGAAGAACTCGGCGTGACAGACGAAGCTATCGAAGCGGCTATGCAGACACTTGGACTTCAGTTTCAGGATTTACTCAATCAGAACAATCTTGCAAATCTTGTGGCAGAACTTACCGGAGCAGACAGCGTACAGCAGCTTTTATGCAGCGAACAGTTTGTGAACATACTGCAGAGTGTGAACGACATTGGAAAAGATGTTTTAAATGCACTTGGAATGAATGTTGAAGAATTCCAGAAAGCAGTTGCTCTCGCAGCGGATGATACTGTGGCAAATGTGGAAGAAACAGTTTCACAGGACAATACCACATCGTCAGTTGAACCGGAGCAGACAGCCATTGCAGATACAGCTGCCCGGACACCGGACATTACGGTGGAGGATAAACGTCAGACAAAAGCAGTGGAAAATGCACCAGTCAAAGAACAGACAGAAGTCATAGAAGATACAGCACAATCTGATGTGACAGAGGATGTTTCCGAGCAGGAAATCATTCCGGAAGCGCAGAACTTGGAAAACGAGACAGAAGATTCCGGAGAACAGAAGAATACTTCTGACACAGACAGCAGTTTCAAATTCACAAAAGGCAACGTTCCGGCAGCAAATGAGACAGTGGTTACACCACAGCATCAGGTGGCACAGGAGATCACAAACGTAGAGACAGCAGAGCCATTACCGCAAACGGTCAACACGCAGGATGTGATCGACCAGATCGTTGAGTCTGCAAGAGTCATTCTCACAGATGACAAGACGAGCATGGAGTTACAGCTGAACCCGCAGAACCTCGGAAAGATCATTCTTAAGGTTACCGAGCAGGAAGGCGCAGTGACAGCAAAGATCATGACACAGAATGCAGTGGTAAAAGAGGCATTAGAAGCCCAGACCGTAGAACTCAGACAGAATTTAGAGCAGGCTGGTGTGAAAGTGGATGCTGTTGAAGTGACCGTTGCAAGCCATGAGTTTGAGAAAAACCTTGAGCAGAATGCAGAAGGTGAAAAACAGCAGGGCGAGCAGCAGGAAAAAGAAAAAGGCAGAACCCGCAGATTAAATCTGAATGATTTAAGTGAATTATCCGGCGTGATGTCGGAAGAAGAAACTCTGGCAGCCAAAATGATGGCAGAACAGGGAAACAGTGTAGATTACACTGCATAAGTTTTGAGAAAGGAGAGAGACAATGGCGTTAATTCAGCAGGTAAAAGATGGAAAATTTGTAGATGAGACTACCGGTACAGGCAGTACATCAACAAAATCGTCCGAGAAAGATAAAAAGACCAACGAGCTTGGTTATGACCAGTTCTTACAGATTTTATGCGCAGAGATGCAGTATCAGGATCCGTTGGAACCGACAAGTAATACCGAGTATATTGCACAGCTTGCGACCTTCTCACAGCTGGAGTCACAGCTTAGTGTGCAGAGTACGATCGAGGCTTCTTCGGCAAATGATCTGGTTGGCAAGTATGTCATCATGAAAGTGACTTCATCTACAACAGGAGAGACAAGCTATATCGCAGGAACCTGTGATTATGTACTTCACAAAAACGGAGAAACATTTCTTTCTGTCAATGATGGACTTTACAACCTGAAGGATCTGGATACTGTTGCAGACGCAACTTATATGGAAGCAGTGACACTTGCAGAGACAATTAAATCCGCAATTTCATTACTGCCATCCAAAAATTCAATCTCGCTTGCAAACAAAGATGATATTGAGAGCATCCGTAAGATGTATGATGGACTGAACGATTACCAGAAGAAATTCGTTTCCAAAGATTCCTGGAAGAAGTTTGAAGAACTTGAGGCAAGATTAAAAGAACTGATCAAGGCAAACGAATCTGCAGATGGATCTGACAAAACAGACAAATCTGACAAAGCGGAGGGAACAGACAAGACTGACAGCACAGGCAAGACGGACAGTACAGACAAAGCTGACAGCACAGGCAAGACGGACAGTACAGACAAAGCTGACAGTACAGGCAAGACGGATAGCACAGACAAATCTGATAGTACAGACAAAACAGAAGAAACAGGAAGTGCAGGATCAGGAGATACAACCGATAACAGTTCAGACAGGACAGAGTAACAGGAGATGGGGTTATGAATAAAATTAATAACCAATTCACTTCGATTGAACAGATCACGGACCGTTATCTTGGTACCGGAAAAGGAAATTCCACAGTCAATGCATCGGGATTGTCCTTTGAGGAAATTTTAAAACAGAAACAGGATGTTTCTGAGAGCTTGGAACTGAAATTTTCCAAACATGCCTCCATGAGACTGGAGAACAGAAAGATCAATCTGTCAAAAGAACAGAGCGAACGGCTGGAGAGTGGAGTTCAAAAAGCAAGTGAAAAGGGAATTCGGGAGTCACTCGTAATCGTTGATTCTCTGGCATTCATTGTAAATGTCCCAAACAAAACAGTTGTGACGGCAATGGACCGCACGGAATCCGATGACAACATTTATACCAATATTGATGGCGCAGTGATCATATAGCTGGACCTTGGGGGAGCAATCGGTTTCTGACTGACAGAAGAAACCAGACGCCCTGCGCCAAAAGAACTTTAGGAGGTCATTTCATTATGTTGAGATCAATGTACTCTGCTGTGTCAGGTTTAAAGACACATCAGACAAGAATGGACGTGATCGGTAATAATATCGCCAACGTCAACACAGTAGCTTTTAAATCTTCTTCCGTAACATTCAGTGATATCTTATATCAGACCACTTCGAATGCATCCGGAGCAAATGCAACAACCGGTACCGGCGGTGTCAATGCAAAGCAGATCGGTCTCGGTACAACTGCGGCAGCAACCAAAGTCAGCATCACTTCTGCAGGTGCATCTGAGACAACCGGAAATCCATTTGATATCCGTCTGACTGATAAAAACTCAACGAACTTCTTTATTGTAAACAATGGTTCTGAGAATGTATTTACCCGTTCCGGTTCTTTCTACGTAGACGGTTCCGGTAACTTGTGTATGTCCTCAACAGGTTATACAGTTATGGGATGGCAGGTTGACGAGACAACAGGTGAGATCCGCAAGGACACTGTTTCGGCACTCCGTATCATGCAGGAGAAGAACCTGACTTCTGCACCGGAAGCAACCACACAGGCAACCATCGCCGGTGTGCTGGATGAGAATGATACAGATGTTAAAAATGATGCCGGCAGGGTAATGAACTTAAACTTCTACGATAACCTTGGCTATCAGTATACTGCGAAGTTTGCAATCAAGTCTACTGGAACAGATGGAAAATATACCGTTGAACTGACATCTGTTTTGGATAGCAATAATCAGAATATTACTGCTAATCTTTCAAAACAGGATATGGCAAAGATTTTCGGCAATTACAATGCGGATGCAAAACTTGGAGAGTATGTTCTGACGAAAGATTACGAGTATGATAGTGCATCTAATAGTTATACAAATAAAACTACTGGTGAAAAGTTCCAAATTAATAACGCTACGGATAAGTCCACGACATTTGTGGGAGATAAAGGTTCCAAAGTAAGCATTACAGAAATCTTTTCTGGTATCACAACAACCATTGCCAATAATATCAAAAATAATACAAATAACTATAAGGTGGCTTTTGATGCGCAAACCGGGCATGCGACCCTGACGGGAGAGCAGACTTCTTACGATCTGGAATTTGATACGAGTTCAGGTAAGTTTAAGTCTATTGGTGGGGAGAATCCATCTGTAATGCTGAACATGGGGGCACTCTCTTCAGGTCTGATCAACAACAACAGAAACTTCCAGAATATCACTGTGGACTTCTCACAGTGCTTAAACTATGAGAACGGTGGTAAATCCACAATCGGTGCAGATGCCGGAGCAACTGACGGAAAAACCGGAAAAGGACGTAAGCTTGGTGCCATGACAGGTATTTCCATTGATACAAGCGGACGTATCTACGGTACATATGACAATGGTAACACAGAGCTGTTAGGACAGATCGCAGTTGCACAGTTCTCGAATGCATCCGGTCTTGAGAAAGTCGGAGAGAGCTGCTACCGCACAACCTTAAACTCCGGTGAGTTCGATGGAATCGGTGTGGAGATTTCCGCAGACGGATCTTCCATGACAACCGGAGAGTTGGAAATGTCGAACGTAGACCTTTCCTCAGAGTTTACGTCCATGATCACGACACAGCGTGGTTTCCAGGCAAACTCCCGTGTTATTACAACTTCCGATACCTTATTAGAGGAACTTGTAAACTTAAAACGATAATATAAACTGAATGGGGGAATCTGTAAAACGTTATAGATTCCTCCTTGAATAGAAATAGTATAAAAAAAGTAACGATTATTTAGTAAATATGTTCCATACTACAACAAGATATGGTATACTAAACATTGTTTCATTGTTTTCATTGTCTGTTAACAATAAGGAAAGGATGAACACTATGATCGAAGTGACAAGATTAAATGGTACACAGATTTTGGTGAATGCGGATCTGATCGAACTTGTCGAAGAAACACCGGATACCGTGATCACTTTCACGACAGGACGAAAAATAATTGTAAAAGAAAGTAGACAACAGATAAAAAGTTTAGTAAAATCATATAAGTGGGAAATTATGGAAACTGGATTTAAAGCAGAAAATGAGAATTAAATTTTAAATATATTAACAAGGATGGCAGGTGGAAGATATGGATATCGCATCTTTAGCCGGTATAATACTCGGCGCAGTAATGTTTGTATTCGGTGTTTTCAGTAATGGTGGATTTGAAGCTTTGAAAAACATGGTTGATTCGGCGTCTATCATCATAACAGTCGGAGGTTCTATCTCCGGTGTACTGGCAGCACACAAGTTACCGGATTTCATTAACGGACTGAAGGGTATTACACTTACCTTCAAGGAAAAGGCAGAAGATCCGGCAGAGACGATCAAAAAGATCATTGATCTCTCGAATGTGGCAAGAAAAGAAGGATTGCTCGCATTAGAGGAAGCAGCCAATGATATTGAAGACGATTTTATGAAAAAGGGCGTAATGCTTGTTGTGGATGGTACGGATCCGGAACTGGTGCGTGGCATCATGGAGACAAGCCTGTCCTGTATGGAAGAAAGACATAAGAAAGTAATCGCATTCTGGGAGAAATGGGCAGAATTAGGTCCTGCATGGGGTATGATCGGTACGCTGATCGGTCTTATTAACATGCTTAGGAATCTGGAAGATGCATCGAGTATCGGACCGGCTATGTCGGTTGCCCTGGTCACTACATTATATGGTTCATTGATCGCCAACTGGCTTTGTAATCCAACTGCGTCAAAGCTTAAGGTGAATAATGAGAGAGAAGTTGCAATAAAAGAAATGATCGTGGAAGGATTGCTTTCCATTCAGGCAGGTGAAAATCCGCGTGTCATTGAAGAAAAGCTGAAATCATTCCTGACACCACAGGCATCAGGAAGTCTCGGAGAAGGTGATGAAGCAGCCGGAGGTGAAGCATAGTGGCAAGAAAGAAGACAGAAGAAGCACCGGCAGGCGCTCCGGCATGGATGGCGACGTTTAGTGATCTTATGAATTTACTTCTTTGCTTTTTCGTTTTACTGTTTTCTATGTCAACAGTGGATGCTGAGAAGTTTGAGATGGTGATTGCATCTTTGCAGAGCAGCTTTAGTATTCTGCCGAGTGGTGGAGCTTCCATCGGAGATGGTGAGATGGTTTCTTCCGGCGTGAGCCAGTTACAGATGTATGACATCTATTATAATCAGATGGCAAATACGCAGACGACAGATGATACATCAGAAAGTTCAGATGTTGCAGAAGAGTACAAAGAGGAAGCGCTTGCCGAGTCAGAACAGATGGCAGAGCAGGTGCAGGATCTTGTAGCACAATATGGCATACAGGATCAGGTGGAAATCGATTTTAATGCGGAATATGTGCTGTTGAATTTAAATGGTGCAGTGCTGTTTGATTCCGGAAAATCTGAGATCAAGTCAGAAGCCTATCCTTTGATGGATAAGATTGGAAAGATTCTTCAGAGTTATCAGCAGAACATGATAGAGATAGAGGGACATACGGATAATGTTCCGTTCACGCATTCTTCGAAATATGAGAACAATGATGTGCTTTCGATGTATCGTGCTTTGTATGTCGCGGATTACATGCGTGATATCACGACGATAGAACCTTCGCATATCAAGTCATCCGGACGAGGGGAATATGTACCGATCGCGGACAACTCCACACCGGAAGGAAGGGCACGGAACAGACGTGTTGAGATTAAGATTTATAATTCCTATTATTCTGAAATAAATTAATAAAAGAAAGGCACAGACAATGAAAAAGAATCTGATGACAGTAATTATCCTTGCATTAGTTCTGGTGAATCTCGTATTGACTGCTATTCTTGCTTTTACGATCATTCCACAGACAGGAAAATCCAATCAGCTGATCGACAAGATCGCATCGGCAATTGACCTGGAATTAGAGGACGGTGGCAACAAAGATACTTCTGCAGTTCCGGTGGAAGACATTGAAGTTTATGATATTGAAGCCAGCTTTACCGTCAACTTAAGTCCAAGCGGCGATGGAAAAGACCATGTAGCTGTATTTTCTATCGGTTTGTCACTGAATACAAAGAGTGACGGATACAAGAGCATAGGTACGGAAGGATTGAAAGCGAAGGAAACATTGATCAAAAATGATATCAATACCATTGTTTCCGGATATACAATGGAACAGTTCCGGGAGGACGAGCAGAGCGTTAAAGATGCTATTCTCGAAGATCTGCAGGAGATGTTCGGTTCTGACTTTATCGTTGGGGTAAGTTTCTCCAGTGTAAATACGCAGTAAATTAGAATGCTAGGTGGTGAAAGAGAATGGGTGAAGTCTTATCTCAAAATGAGATAGATAGTCTTCTGCAGGCATTAAGCAGTGGAGAGCTTGATGCTGAGGACATGAAAGAAAAAGACGAAAAACAAGTGAAAAATTATGATTTTACCCGTCCGGCAAAGTTCTCGAAAGAGCATTTGCGTACGTTGGAAATCATTTTTGAACATTATGGAAGACTTCTTTCAACGAATCTGCCTGTCTATTTGAGGAAAACAGTTCAGGTAGAGGTGATGAATTCAGAGGCAGTAACTTATTCTGAATTTACGAATGCGCTGTCGAATCCGGTTTTACTTGGATTGGTGAATGTATCGCCTTTGAGTGGCAGCATTATTATTGAACTTGCTGATAATTTAGGATATGCGATCGTGGATCGAATGCTCGGAGGTGTTGGTGCACCACTTGATAAGCCGAGAGATTTCTCGGAGATCGAGCTTCTGATTCTGGAGAGAATTTACAATGTATGTGTAAGCCTTCTCCCGGAACCTTGGTCGAGCGTCTGTGAGATTAGTCCGCGGCTGGAAAGGATTGAGACGAATTCCCAGTTCGCACAGATCATTTCACCGACAGAGATGATTGCATTAGTGACATTACATATCAAGATTGGCGATGTGGAAGGTCTTATGAATATCTGTCTTCCGTATCTGACATTGGAAAGTGTCATGGACAAGCTGAATACGAAGTTCTGGTATTCCAATCTTCAGGAACGCGATGATACGCAGTACACAGATGCAATCGAGGCTTTGATCTCAAAAGCGAAGATCCCTGTGAAAGCAGTTTTGGGTACGAGTACGATTTCAGTGGATGATTTTGTGAATCTTCAGGTTGGAGATATTATCCGATTGGATTCGAATGTGAATCAGGATTTGAATATATTTGTCGGAAATATTAAAAAATTTACTGCTCTGCCGGGAGCTGTCGGCGATAATTATGCAGTAAGAGTTACATCAGTGGTAAGAGAGGAGCAGTAGTAATGGATGGTGTTTTATCACAGGAAGAAATCAATGCATTGCTGAATTCCCCAGAGGATAATGCAGATCAGGATGATCTGCTGACAAGTGCGGAAAAAGACGCAATTGGCGAGATTGCCAATATCAGTATGGGTACAGCAGCTACAACATTGTTTTCCCTTGTTAACCGTAAGGTAGAAATTTCGACACCGGTTGTTTCCTTTGCAACGTGGAGCGATATCTGCGATGCATATGAGAAGCCGTGTGTATTTATTCGGATAGCGTATACAGTTGGATTAGACGGAAGCAATATTCTTGTTTTAAAAGAGCATGATGTGAAAGTCATCACAGACCTGATGATGGGCGGCGATGGTACGAACACAGACGGAGAGTTAGGAGAATTGCATTTGAGTGCGATCAGCGAGGCGATGAACCAGATGATGGGTTCTGCGGCAACTTCCCTTTCTTCCATGCTGAATAAGAAGATTGATATCAGTCCACCAGTCGCAGATCTTATTGATCTGAAGGAAAGCATTGATGAGAGAGCAATTGATGAATTTTTATCAGGTTCATTTGTAAAGATTGCATTCAAAATGGAGATTGGCGATCTTGTTGACAGTGAGATTATGCAGTTATATCCGATTTCCTTTGCAAAAGAGATGTGTGCAAATATCACGAAGAATATGGAAGCAGATTCTGAATCAACATCAAATGATACAGAGAAGAAGGCAGGCGGACAATCCGCAGCACCTCAGCCTCAGATGAATCAGCAGATGGGTCAGCCAATGGGAGGACAGCAGGTTATGGATCAGCAGATGGGACAACCAATGATGGGTCAGCCAATGATGGGACAGCCAATGATGGGACAGCCGATGATGGCACCGAATATGAATCAGATGTATACACAGCCGGTTAATGTTCAGCCGGCACAGTTTCAGGCTTTTAATCCAAACATTGCACAGGTTGCAGGGGCGGAGAATATCGGTCTTATTATGGATGTGCCGCTTGAAGTGACTGTGGAGCTTGGAAGAACTACAAAGTCGATCCATGAAATTTTGGATTTCGCACCTGGTACGATCATTGAGTTGAATCGAATCGCCGGTGAACCAATAGATATTCTTGTAAACGGAAAATACGTTGCCAAGGGTGAAGTCGTAGTAATTGAAGAAAGTTTTGGTGTGAGAATCACCGAGATTGTAAAATAAGATAGGAAAGAAGAGGAGAAACAAATAATATGGCTAAAGTAATGATTTGTGATGACGCAGCATTTATGAGAATGATGATTAAGGATATTTTAACTAAGAATGGTTATGAGATCGCTGCCGAAGCTGAAAACGGACAGAAAGCAGTTGAAAAATATCCGGAAGTAAAACCAGATCTTGTATTAATGGATATCACAATGCCTGAGATGGATGGAATCGAAGCATTAAAGAAGATCAAAGCATTAGATCCAGGTGCAAAGATCATTATGTGTTCTGCAATGGGACAGCAGGCAATGGTTATCGAGGCAATTCAGGCAGGAGCAAAAGACTTTATCGTAAAACCATTTCAGGCAGAGCGAGTTCTTGAAGCAGTAAAAAAAGTTGTAGGTTAATATGATATTACTCAGTTCTGCATTGGGCAGTTTCCTTCAACTCATAGGCGTATTGATCATTTTTATTGTTGTCCTGTTCATCACGTTTTATACAACGAAGTGGATCGGCAATTATCAGAAGACGAATCTGGTCAACAAGAATTTACAGATTGTGGAATCAATACGTGTTGGAAATAATAAGTTCATTGCGATTGTGAAGGCAGGAGAGGTTTATCTTGTGGTTGCAGTTGGTAAGGATGAAGTCACTTTACTGACACAGCTTACAGAAGAACAGCTCAGTGAAATACCTGATTTTTCCGCAATGCAGAATAAGTTTCCAATGGATGGAAAGGCTGCACAGGAAAATTTTCATGAGATTTTAGAACGCATGAAAAAACATTTTCCAAAGAAATAGGTTTTAATTATGACAAAGGCTAAAAAAACATATTGTATGGTATCGTTTATCGTAGCTGCGGTTGTACTGGTGCTGACATTGTCATTGTCGATAGGAGGCTCCACTGTATATGCAGCTTCCATGGACCCGGACAGTATTACGGATTTTACCAATACGGATTCAACAGAGAGTGCAGCGCGCGCGGTAGAGGATAACACAAATGGTTTGACAATTTCATATAACAATGATGGTGGCTCTTTATCAGCACCAGTGAAAATGCTTCTTGTATTGACAATTTTATCACTGGCGCCTTCGATACTGATCATGCTGACATCCTATACAAGAATTATCATTGTATTGCATTTCCTGCGTACCGCGATTGGAACGCAGACAGCACCACCGAATCAGGTGTTGATCGCATTGGCTTTGTTTTTGACATTTTTCATTATGTGGCCGACGTTTCAGCAGATCAACACAGAGGCGATACAGCCGTTAGATCAGGGTGAGATCACTACCGAGGAAGCTTTTACGATTGCACAGGGACCGTTTCGGGAGTTTATGTATGGGCAGACACAGGAAAAGGATTTAAAACTGTTCGTTGATATCTCGAATGAGACTTACGACAGTTATGATGATGTTCCGATGACAACACTGGTTCCGGCATTTATCTTAAGTGAATTAAGAGCTGCATTTATTATCGGTTTTGTGATTTATATTCCGTTTATCGTAATCGATATGGTTGTGGCATCCGTGCTGATGTCTATGGGTATGATGATGTTACCGCCGACGACGATCTCGCTTCCATTTAAGATATTGCTTTTTATTCTGGCAGATGGATGGGATCTTGTGATCGGAAGTCTTGTAAAAACGTTTTATTAGTGGAATCTGAGGTGAGTAGATATGATAACAGAAGGACAGGTTCTTGATATTGCAAGAGAGGCTATTTATTACATTATTATCTGTAGTGCGCCTGTTTTGTTAATCTCACTGGTAGTCGGTTTGATTATCAGTATTTTTCAGACAGTGACATCCATTCAGGAGCAGACACTTACGTTTGTACCAAAGATTCTTGCAGTTTTTATTGGAATGATGATCTTTGGTTCATGGATTTTGAACCAGTTGTCAGGATTTGTGACGACCTTATGGTCGAACTTCAGTTTGTATCTTGGATAGGTTTGACATATGGTGCAGTATTCGTTTTCATTAGAAAATTTTGAAATTTTTATCTTAATACTTGTTCGTGTATCCTGTTTTATCTATATTGCGCCATTTTATGGAATGGCAAATGTACCGAATCAGGTGAAAATAGGGTTATCTGCTTTCATTACACTGCTTGTGTATGGTTTTGCAGATTTTTCACAGATCGAATATACAGGACTTATAGGATATGCAGTCATTGTTTTAAAAGAGGGAATTACAGGGTTGCTGATTGGACTTGCTGCAAACGTTTGTAATTCCATTATTTTATTTGCGGGTAATATTATTGATATGGATATCGGTCTTTCAATGGCAACCGAATTTGACCCGATCAATAATACGCAGGTAACTTTGACAGGAAATCTGTATAATTACTTTATTCTGATGCTTTTAGTCGTGACAGACATGCATCATTATATTTTAAGAGCCTTTATTGATGCATTTACAGTCATACCGATCAATGGTCAGGTATTTGACTGGAATCATCTGATGAAATCCATGACGACTTATATGGGGGATATGTTTGTGATCGCATTCCGGATTATTTTACCGGTGTTTGCATGCATTATGATCTTAAACTGTATCCTTGGTATCATGGCGAAGGTTTCGCCGCAGATGAATATGTTTGCGGTCGGTATGCAGATGAAGATTCTGGTAGGATTTGTTGTGTTATTTCTGACCGTCACGTTGCTGCCAAGTGTGGCAAATTTCATTTTTACTGAAATGAAAAAACTGATGGTGCTTTTCATAGAAGGCATGTATTGAGGATGACACAGATTAAATATAAAGGAATGTAGGAACTTGGAACAGCAGACACAGTTGCATTTGATCATGGAATGGAACCTTCAGTGGTTTGCAAAAGATGGTCCCGGCGGTGAGAAAACAGAGCCGGCGACTGCAAAGAAACTGAGGGAAGCAAGAGAGGATGGTAAAGTCGCAAAAAGCAAGGAGCTGACGGCGGCATTTGATCTTATCGTTTTATTTCTTGTTTTAAAAATTTTTATATCATTTGTAGGAAACAGGCTCATGAATGGATTTACCGATTTTTATGGGCGGATTCCTGATTTTGTGAAAGAAAATGCAGTGGATGTGACTGCCAAGTCTGTCTCATCACTGCTGTCAGATGTATTGATACAGATTTTAATTACCTGTGCGCCTTTCTTTGCATTTGGTTTTATCGTAACAGCCTTGATCAGTGTGATACAGGTTGGTTGGAAAGTAACAGGCAAACCCTTACAGCCAAAGTTTGATAAGTTTAATCCAATTAATGGATTTAAGAGGATTTTTTCCAAGGATTCTATTTTTGAACTGATTAAATCCATTTTAAAAATTTTTGTGATCATCTATGTTGCATATACCTCAATTAAAGGGAATGCGCAGGATATTTTTATACTTTATGAGATCCCTTTGATGCAGGCAATCCTGCTTTGCGGAACAGTGATCATTAATGCAGGTTTGAAAATCAGTCTCGTCTATTTAGTCATTGGTCTGTCAGATTTTATTTATCAGAAGTATCGTTTTAATGAAGATATGAAGATGACCAAGCAGGAAGTAAAAGACGAGTTTAAAAATACAGAGGGTAATCCGGAGATCAAGGGCAGACAGAGACAGCGTATGCGCGAGGCTTCCAGAAGACGTATGATGCAGGACGTTCCCAAAGCGGACGTTGTCATCACAAACCCGACTCACTTTGCGGTTGCAATCAAGTATGATGCAGAGACTTCAAAAGCACCGGTCGTTCTTGCAAAGGGAGAAGATTATCTGGCACAGAAAATCAAAGAGGCTGCCAGGGAACATCATATTGAGATTGTGGAGAATAAACCACTTGCGCGAATGTTGTATGCAAACGTGGATATCGGGCAGGAAATTCCACCGGAACTGTATCAGGCAGTTGCCGAGATCCTTGCAATGGTTTACAATATGAGAGAAAAATAATTTGAGAGATAGACTAAGGAGGAAAAGGCATGAAAAAAGCAGACGTCGGTGTCGCACTATATTTGCTTGCAGCTGTCATTTTTTTCATTGTTCCAATTAGTTCCACCTTATTGGATGTAATGATCGCGATCAATATCGCGATTGCTTTGATTATATTGTTTAATACTTTGTTCGTGAAGGAAGTACTCGATATGTCTTTCTTCCCGACTCTTTTACTGTTCACGACTATTTTCAGAATTTCCCTGAACGTATCGTCTACCAGACTGATCCTTTCAACAGGAGCACCTGGTAATGTTGTCACAACGTTTGGCCAGTTCGTTGGTGGTGGTGATCTTGTCATTGGTATGATCGTGTTTATCATACTCGTTATTATCCAGTTCGTTGTTATTAATAAAGGTTCCGAGCGAGTGGCAGAGGTAACAGCACGTTTCACTCTGGATGCTATGCCTGGTAAGCAGATGGCGATCGACGCCGACTTAAATACCGGTGCAATCACAGAGAAGGAAGCGAGAGACCGCAGAAATAAGATTCAGGAAGAATCCAGTTTCTTTGGTTCCATGGATGGTGCTACAAAGTATGTAAAGGGAGATGCAACAGCAGGTCTTATCATTACGTTTGTCAACCTGATCGGTGGTACGGTTATGGGTGTGATGAGTCAGGGACTTGGCTTTTCAGAGGCAATCCAGCAGTATGGTATCCTTACCATTGGTGATGGACTCTGTTCCCAGATTCCGTCTCTTTTGATTTCACTGTCAACCGGTATTCTTGTAACAAAGGCTTCCAAGGAAGCAGATTTTGGTACGGTTCTGGTAAAACAGCTTTTTGGTATCCCGAAGGTTCTTTATCTGGTTGGTGCAACACTTGCATTCCTTGGAATTGTAACACCACTGACGTGGTATCTTTTTGTCGGACTTGGACTTGTGTTTATTATCTCAGGTCGTATGATGGATAAGAATATTCAGGTAGAGAGCATTGAGGAGGAAGTGAGCGAGGCAGAGACTGAGGCGGAGGAGATCCGCAAACCGGAGAATGTTGTTTCACTGCTTCAGGTAGACCCGATCGAACTGGAGTTTGGATATGGTATTATTCCGCTTGCAGATGTAAATCAGGGTGGAGATCTTTTGGATCGTGTCGTTATGATCCGAAGACAGATCGCGTTGGAACTTGGTACCATTGTGCCGATCATCCGTCTGCGTGATAATATCCAGCTGAATCCGAACCAGTATATTATTAAGATCAAGGGTATCCAGGTGACAGAGGGAGAGATCCTTTTTGACCATTATATGGCGATGAATCCGGGATATGTTGAGGAAGAGATCACAGGTATTCCGACATTTGAGCCGTCCTTCCATCTGCCTGCAATCTGGATCACAGAGAGCCAGAGGGAGAGAGCGGAGAGTCTTGGTTATACGGTTGTTGATCCACCGTCCATTATTGCAACACATCTGACGGAAGTGATCCGTAACCATATTGCAGAACTACTCACAAGACAGGATGTTCAGAATCTGGTCAACAATCTGAAAGAGAGCAATCCGGTTCTTGTGGACGAACTGATACCAAAATTGCTTGGTCTTGGTGAAGTACAGAAAGTATTACAGAATTTATTGAGCGAGGGAATTTCCATCCGTGATCTTTTAACTATTTTTGAAACACTTGCAGATCATGCCGCAGTGACCAGAGATACGGATGTCCTGACAGAATATGTGCGCCAGAGCTTAAAGAGAGCAATCTCAAATAAGTTCTTCCCGGCAAATGAGACGACCAGTGTCATTACTTTAGATCCGAAGATTGAGCAGGAAATCATGTCCTCTGTAAAACAGACCGAGCAGGGAGCTTATCTGACATTAGATCCGGATCGTACCAAGGCAATTATGTCCTCACTGGAACAGGAAGTTGCAAAACTTGAGAATATGGGTAAAAATGCGATTGTGATCACATCGCCGATTGTCCGTATGTACTTTAAGAAATTAACGGAAGATTACTTTAAGGATCTGATCGTAGTTTCCTATAATGAAGTGGAATCGAATATTGAATTACAATCAGTAGGGATGGTGACAGCATAAATGACAATAAAAAAATTCCAGGGAAAAACACAGGAAGAGGCAACAGAGAAGGCAAGACAGGAGCTTGGAGCAGCTGCTGTTGTGATGAATGTGAAAGAGATAAAACCGAAGGGACTTTTTGGATTTTTAAAAGGTTCTACCTATGAGGTTACGGCTGCAATCGAGGAGAAAGAACAGTTTTTAAATGCTGTCCAGATGGCGGCAATGCAACAGAAAAAGATTGAAAATATTAATCTCGCGGCGGATGAAAAAATTGATATTCCGGTTCAGACAGAAAAAGCTCCTGAGACAGCTCCGGTTTATAAACGTCCGGCATTTTCCGAGAAGGAAGACTCCATTGCAAAAAGCGGAAGCGACATTGAAAAGAAATTAGAGAATCTTTCTAATATTTTAGAGAAAAAGCTTACAGAGGACGCAATCCGTGAACCGGAAATTCCAGCTACACCGAAGCCTTCACCAAAGAATCTTGAAAACTTCAAGTTTATGAAAATGCTTTACCGTACGATGTTAAACAATGACGTGAACGAGAAGTATGTGAATCAGATTTTAGATGAAGCTGAGAAGGTGACAAACAGCGGCAGCAATGTGGATATTATTCTTTCCAATGTTTATCAGAAGATGATCTTAAAACTTGGGGAGCCGAACTGTATTGACTTGTCAGGAAAGAAACCTCGTGTTATATTTTTTATAGGACCTACAGGCGTAGGCAAAACAACCACGATCGCAAAGATCGCAGCCAAATACAAAGTAGAGCATGATAAAAAGGTGGCAATGCTGACAGCCGATACCTACCGTATCGCGGCGGCAGAGCAGTTGAAGATTTATGCCAATATTTTAGATGCGCCGGTAAAAATCGTATATTCTGCGGAGGAACTCAATCAGGCATTGGATACACTCACAGAATATGATCTTGTATTTGTTGATACTGCAGGATTTTCTCATAGGAATGAGGAACAGCGTGAAGATATTAAGAAACTGATCGATGGTCTTGATGAAAAATATGAGAAGGAAGTTTATCTTGTTTTAAGTGCTACGACCAAATACAAGGATCTTATGGAGATTGTTGATATTTATAAGGAAATCGCAGACTATAAGATTATTTTTACAAAATTAGATGAAACCACTTCGTTTGGCAACATTTTAAATATCCGGTTATATTCAGGAGCCGACCTGTCTTATATGACAAACGGTCAGAGCGTTCCGGATGATTTTGATGTATTTAATACCCAGATGGTGGTAAAACAGCTACTTGGAGGAAAGTAACGGATGGATCAGGCAGAAGAGCTGCGTAATGTGATCAAAAAACAGAATCAGAGAATTAAAAAGCCTGCCCGGATCATTACGATCACAAGTGGAAAAGGTGGTGTCGGGAAGTCTAACATCGCCGTGAATCTTGCTGTGCAGTTTCAGCGCATGGGGAAAAAAACCATTATTTTTGATGCGGATTTCGGACTGGCGAATGTGGAAGTGATGTTTGGAACCATTCCAAAATACACTTTAAGCGATCTGATCTATCATGACAAAGAGATTGAGGATATCATTACAGACGGACCGGAAGGAGTCGGCTTTATATCCGGCGGTTCCGGAATTATGGGACTGAATAATCTGACACCAGATCAGATCAGTTATCTGGTGAAGTCGGTTGAAAAGCTGTCTTCTATGGCGGATGTCGTGATCGTTGACACAGGTGCCGGAATTTCGGACAGTGTGATGGAATTTGTGGCATCAAGCCCGGAGATTTTACTTGTGACAACGCCGGAACCGAGCTCGCTGACGGACGCATATTCACTGCTTAAAATGCTTTACCGTAATCCAAAATACGATAAAAATGAGTCCGTGATCCATGTGATAACAAACCGTGCAATGTCGCAGAGTGAAGGAAAAATGGTATTTGATAAGTTGGATTCTGTTGTAAAACAGTTTCTGGATGGTTTTATCGAATACATAGGAATTATTCCGCAGGACGCGATGCTTGAGAAGGCGGTGCGCATACAAAAGCCGGTATCGATTGTATCGCCGAATGCAAAATCAGCGAAAAGATTTGAAGAGCTGGCGCAGTATTTGTGGACAGGTGGGGAACAGAATGCATCCGGGCAGAATGCTCTCCGGCAATTTTTGACAAAATTATTTAACCTTTCATAAGGAGAGGAGTTTTATGGCAGTTACAGATTTGATAAAGCCTGGTGATAAGATCGACATCAGGTTACTACAGCAGGTTGAGAATGAAGAACGGACCGGAGATATCATTAAAGTTTATAAGAGTCAGGTCCTTGATATAAATAAGCGCGGAAATGTCGAGATCGCAATGCCGACAGAAGGATCGAAGCTGCTTCTTCTTCCGCTGAATGTGCGATTTGAGTTTGTATTTTATTCCGGAGGCTTTTTATATAAGAGCATCGGACAGGTAGTAGAACGCTTTAAAAGAGATAATATCTATACGTTAGAGGTAGAATTAAAGACGCGTCTTGAGAAGTTCCAGCGCAGGGAGTTTTACCGTTATGAATGTTCGGTGGATTTCAAATTTTTTGAACTGACAGAAAAGCAGGCAGAACTTGAGACAGTTGAGGAAATCTATGCGGAACTCCGTGAAGACCATTTCCTTGATAAAATAAAAAACGGAACGATCGTAGATATCAGTGGTGGTGGCATCCGTTTTAATTCTGACACAGAGTTAAAAAGCAGAGATCACATCCTTGCGGTAGTTCATCTTGCAAATGAAAAAATGAACCGGGAATTTAATCTTGTTGGTTCCGTGATTTCCTGTGAAAAACGGAACCAGGTGCAGGAGAAGAAATATGTTTCCCGCGTTAAGTTTATGATCAAGGACGACAAAATAAGAGAAGACATTATTCGATATATTTTTGAAGAGGAACGATTAACACGTCAAAAGGATAAAAGGTAGACATTATGAAAAAAAATATTCTTGTTGTTGATGACTCTGCACTCATGAGAAGGGTAATATGTGATATAATCAATTCAGATGATACATTTCAGGCAACAGATGTATGCCGGGACGGTCTTGAAGCATATGAGAAGTTAAAAACCAGAAGTTATGACGGTGTGGTTCTCGATGTGAATATGCCGAGGATGGATGGTCTGGAACTTTTAGACAAACTTCAGAAGGAACACATCAAATCCAATATCGTAATGGTCAGCACGACAACGACAAAGGATGCGGATGTGACGATCCTTGCGATGGAACGCGGAGCGTTAGATTTTGTCACAAAGCCTTCGAATGTGATTGAAGCAAAAGGTGAAGTTTTTAAGAATGAACTTTTAAATATTTTAAATGCGGTCTTAAAAACAGAACGGACAAGATCACTTGAACGGAAGGCTCCAGTGAAGCCTGCGGTTACATTAGCACGAAGCAATCCGTCTGCCGGGACACGGTTTAAGAATAAGATCGTGGCTCTCGCATGTTCCACAGGAGGTCCGAAAGCGCTGCAGAGTGTGATCCCATATCTGCCAGCAAATCTGGACGCGCCTATGGTTCTTGTACAGCATATGCCAGCCGGATTTACCAATTCCATGGCAAACCGTTTAGATGAGATCAGCAAGATCCATGTGAAGGAAGCACAGGAGGGAGAGGTTCTGAAAAAGGGAACCGTTTATATCGCTCCGGGTGGAAAGCATATGGAGGTTAAAAAGTGTCCGGATGGTTCACACAAGATCGCATTTAATGATATGCCGCCGATCGGAGGACTGAAGCCTTGTGCCAATATCACTTATGATTCTTTAAGAACCTGTGGGTTTGATCAGGTCGTATGTGTTGTCCTTACAGGAATGGGCGCTGACGGCACGAATGGAATCCTGGAATTATCAAAAAGTAAACCAATTTATACGATTGCACAGGATGCAAATACCTGTGTGGTATATGGCATGCCGAAGTCAATCGTAGAGACAGGACTTGTAAATGAAGTCCTTCCATTAACAGAAATTGCAAATTCAATCACAAAGAATGTGGGGGTAAAATAACATGGATGTAAGCCAGTATCTGGAAATATTTATTGATGAATCAGAAGAACATCTGCAGACATTAAGCGATTGTATTATGGTTCTTGAAAAGGAGCCGGACAATAAGGATACGATCAATGAAGTGTTCCGTGCCGCACACTCCTTAAAGGGTATGGCAGGAACCATGGGATTTAAGAGAATGCAGCATTTGACACATGATATGGAAAACGTATTTCAGGAAGTGCGAAGTGACCGTGTCAAAGTGACAAGCGGAATGATCGATCTCTTATTCAAATGTCTGGATGCATTGGAAGGATATCTTGACAATATCAAGAGCACTTCTGATGAGGGAACCGAAGATAATGAAGTCATCATTAAGGAATTAAATGACTTTATCGCAAAAGCAGACGGTGAGGCAGCTGCAGAGAGCGAACCAAAAGCCCAGGCAGTGGCAGAAGCAGCTCCGGCAGCACCACAGGAAGAAAAAGCAGAGCAGGAAAAAATAGAACTTACGGACGAGGAGAAAAAAGCTGTCCGTGAAGCAGAGACAAATGGCCAGCATATTTATGCCATGACTGTTCATATCCAGAAGGACTGCCTTTTGAAAGCAGCCCGTGCATTCTTAGTATTTAAGGCAGTGGAAGATTTTGGACAGATCCTTGTTTACCGTCCAAGTTCACAGGACATTGAGGATGAGAAGTTTGAGCTCGAGTTCAGCTTTTTCTTAGCTTCTGAAGAAGCATCCGACAAGATCGTTGCTGCAGCAAAAGCTGTATCTGAGATTGAGAAAGTTGATTTAGAAGAAATTCATCTTGATGAATATGTAAAAGAAACAGAACCGCAGGAAGAACAGCCGGCACAGGAAACCGCAGCCGAGCAGAAAGAAACTCCGGCAGAGGCTCCAAAAGCTGCAGAGAAGAAAGCTCCGGCAGCAAAGAAACAGACCAATGCAAAGCCTGTAACCGGAAGAACCGTCCGTGTGGATATAGAGAAGCTGGATGCGCTGATGAATCAGGTATCAGAGCTTATCATTGCAAAGAACAGTCTGGTATCGATCAGTTCCAGCGAGAGCGGTGAGTATCAGAACCAGTCTTTCCATGAGCAGATCGAATACTTAGAGCGAATCACAACGAACCTTCATGAATCCGTCATGAAAGTCCGGATGGTTCCTATTGAAAGCGTTGTAAATAAATTCCCTCGTATGATCCGTGACCTTTCCCGTAAATTAGGAAAGAAAATGGAACTTTACATGACTGGTGAAGACACAGAGTTAGACAGAACTGTAGTTGACCAGATCGGAGATCCACTGCAGCATTTACTCCGTAACTCTGCAGACCATGGACTTGAGGACAATGCAACCCGTGTAGAGAGAGGAAAACCGGAAGTTGGTTCTATCTTCTTAAAGGCATTCCAGGAAGGTAATAACGTTATCATTGAAGTTGGGGATGACGGTAATGGTATTGATGTTGCAGCCGTAAGAGATAAAGCGATAGAGCGTGGCGTTATCACCGCAGAGCAGGCAGAGAACATGACACAGAAGGAGTTCATCAATCTCTTATTCCTTCCAAGCTTCTCTATGGCAAAGAAGATTACCGATATCTCAGGCCGTGGCGTTGGACTTGACGTTGTAAAATCAAACATCGAGGCACTCGGTGGTGATGTGGAAGTCCATACAAAACTTGGAGAGGGAACAACCTTCATTGTACGTTTACCATTGACACTTGCAATCATCCAGGCATTAATGGTTGAGATCCGTGATGAAAAATATGCGATCGCTCTTGGGTCTATTTCCAATATCGAGAGTATTCCAGTCAATGAGATCAAGTATGTTCAGGCTCAGGAAGTCATTCATCTGCGTGGCGCAGTCATTCCGCTGATCCGTCTCGATCAGGTGCTGGATATGGAAGAAAAACAGGAAGAACCGGAAAATCTGACCGTTGTTATCGTAAAGAAAGGCGACAGCCTTGCAGGTCTTGTAGTCGATAACCTGATCGGACAGCAGGAGATCGTTATTAAATCTCTTGGAAAATATATTAACAATAACAAGATCATCAGCGGTGCAACCATTCTTGGTGATGGCGAAGTTGCATTGATCCTTGACGTTAATACATTGATGTAATGGAGGAAACAAATATGGAGAAAAATGTAGATATCGCTGAAAATGATGCAAAACAGTATATTGTTGTAAAAATCGGCAGCGAGCAGTACGGAATTGATATCAGCTATATTGACAATATTGTGCGTATGCAGAAGATTACACGTGTGCCTAAGATCCAGACATACTTCAAAGGTGTTATCAATCTTCGTGGTGAGATCGTTCCGGTTATGAGCGTGCGTAAAAAGATGAATTTAGATGATGATGTGATCACGAATGCAAGCAGGATCATCATTTTAAAACTGGAAGAAAAGGGCACAATCGGAATTATTGTAGATGAAGTAAAAGAAGTTGTTACTTTAGGTGCAGATGAGATTGACAAAGCAAGCGGAAGCAAAGATGGAAAGGCAATGTTTATCAACGGTGTTGGTAAACATGGTGATGAACTGATTTCATTATTTGAGATCAATGCAATTGTAGAAGAAAAAGAAAATGCGTAATGCCATAAGGTGAGACCTTGATTTTAAGGTCTCACTGTGTTTATTATGCAAAAACAGATGGAGAAGATAAATGGCAAATTATACATTAGATGAAGTGAATGATATGTACATGGATGTGCTCAAGGAGATTGGAAATGTCGGCTCCGGTAACGCAACAACCGCGATTGCAAATATGGTTGGCACCCGTATTGATATGAAAGTACCAAATGTAAAACTGATGGATGTCGGAAAATTAGGCAGTGCGATTGGACCGGAAGAAGAGACTGTTATTGGTATCTTTCTGGAAGTTTCCCATGATATTGAGGGAAGCATGATGTTCCTTTTAGATCTTGAATCCGGACATTATCTGGCTGACAAACTGTTAATGAAAGAAAATGCGGTTCATGAGCAGATGGAAGTGTTTGATGAGATGGAACTTTCTGCATTGAAAGAGGTTGGTAATATTATCACAGCATCTTATCTTTCTGCATTAGCTTCCATGACGAATCTTACAATTTTACCATCGATTCCTTATATAAGTGTTGATATGGCAGCAGCAATCTTAAGTGTTCCAGCGATTGAATTTGGTCTGGTAGGAGATCGTGCATTACTGATTGAGACAGAAATCTGTGCAGATGTGGCAATCAGAGGTTATTTTATCCTGATGCCGGAGCAGGATTCTTATCACAAAATATTAAAAGCACTTGGATTGGAAATATAAGGAGTTTGTATGGGGAATATCATTAAAGTAGGAATGGCAGATTTGAATGTTTGTAAAGCTCCTGACGGACTCACAACGCTTGGACTTGGCTCCTGTATCGGATTGACACTTTATGATCCGGTTACAAAAATTGGAGGCATGGTTCACTATATGCTTCCAGATAGTACAAAAGTGAGCAATAATTCAAATAAGGCAAAATTTGCAGATACCGGTATTGAAGAATTGTTAAAAAGAGTAACCGCAGCCGGAGCAAGCAGATCAAGACTGGTTGCAAAGATCGCAGGCGGCGCAAAGATGTTCGAAGTCAGCGGACTGTCAGATGTCGGAAATATCGGAGCAAGAAATGCGGAAGCAGCAAAACAGATCTTAAAACAATATGGAATCCGTCTTGTTGCAGAAGACACCGGTCTGAATTATGGACGTACGGTGGAGCTTCATTGTGACACAGGAGAATTTTTAATAAAATCTGTAGGAAAACCAATTAAAACTATTTAAGAGAACATTTAACAGCGTTTTTAGTGGAGAAATTATGAAAACAAAAGGCATACCGGCAGTCGTGATGCTGCTTGCAGGGCTTGTCACATGCATCATAGGAATCGTGCAGCATATGGAAACAATGGTTTTTACCAAGACACTGCTTGCTGTACTTGTGATTTTTTATGTACTGGGATGTATTGTGAAACTGGTTCTTGATAAAAACTTTAAAGAGATGGATGAACCTGAGAAAGAGCAGGAAGAGTCCGGGGAAGAACAGGAACAGTCAGATTCAGACGGGGAGAACAAGAGTGAATAACTTGAACCTGGGGGCTTCATATGAAAACGGTAGATAGAGAAAAACTCTGGGAAGAATATCAGAAGAAAAAAACACCGGAGCTTAGAGAAAAACTGATAATAGAATATTCGCCGCTTGTCAAGCTTGTTGCCGGAAGGCTGAGCATGTACCTTGGATATAATGTGGAATATGATGATCTGGTAAGCTATGGAATCTTTGGGCTTATTGACGCGATTGACAAGTTCGATCTTGGAAAAGAGGTTAAGTTTGAGACTTACGCAAGCCTTAGAATCCGTGGAACGATATTAGACCAGATCCGGAAAATGGACTGGATTCCAAGAACGGTCAGACAGAAGCAGAAAAAGATCGATGAGGCGATCAAGCAGGTTGAGATGCGTACCGGAAAGAACGCATCCGACGAGGAGATTGCACAGGAGTTAGGTCTTTCGGATGAAGAACTTACAACATGGCAGTCACAGCTTAAAGTGACAAATGTAGTTTCGTTGAATGAATATCTGGAACAGGGCGCGGAACCTGTGATGGATGCCCGGAGAAATTCACATTTTATCCAGCCGGAAGATAAGGTTGCAGAGGAAGAATTAAAGCAGAAGCTGGAAGAATCTTTAGAAGTATTGACAGAGAAAGAACGCAAGGTGATTCTTTTATACTATTATGAAGATTTAACTTTAAAAGAAATCAGCAGTATCCTTGAAGTATCGGAATCCCGGATTTCCCAGCTGCATACAAAAGCGTTATTGAAGATGCGCAAAAAGCTTGGAAATTATCTTGGAATTCTCATTGACAGAGAGTAGAGGTGAAGCATTATGTCCATTAGACCAGTTGATTTTAACGGAATGATACAGCGTACCCAGGATGTGAGTACTTTAAAACAGAACGAAGATAACCGTCCGGTGGTAGAACAGCAGATGATTTTTTCGGAAGAAATGAAAAAGACAGAGGAAAAATTACATCAGGTGACACATCCACAGGAAAAAGAAAATGCAGGTTATCGTTATGATGCCAAAGAAAAGGGAAATGGGCATTATGAGAGGGAAGAACAGAAGAAAAAAGACAGAAAGAAGCAGAAAGCTGACAATGTCTTTTTGAAGGGTCAGACCTCCGGATTTGATATAAAGGTGTAAGGAGCAGAACATGACGACGATTGAAATTATTTTACTTCTGATCGGATGCGTTTTTATGATCGGAAGTTTTTTCATCAGCGAGAAATTATCTACGTCAGAGCTGAATAAAATCGCAGAATTAAGTGAGGATGAATTAAAAAAGATCATTGAGCGGGAAGTGAACAATGCCGGAACACAGATGGACGATGTGATCAGCCAGAAAGTGGAAGAAGCAGGGGAACAGGCAGAACGTGCAATGGAAAAAGAATCGAATGAGCAGATCATACAGATCCACGAGTATTCTGAGACAGTCATGGAGTCCATGAAGAAAACACATGATGAGATTATGTTTCTTTATAGTATGTTAAATGACAAACACACTGAAATGACTTCCATGACAGGAGATTTACAGCGTCTGGCTGCGGATATCCGCAATCTTCAGGAAAATATGCAGGCAAAAGTGACAGTATCTGCCGCAAAGCCGGCGACAGAAGTTTACAGTGCCCAGACACTGGTAAGAAAACAGCCTGTGCCAGAGATGCCGGTAACAGAAACTGCAGTGACACAGCCAGATTCTGAAATTCAGATGGTAAATACCTATGAAGATCCGGTTGTGGAGCAGAGTATTAACGAAACTGACACAGCAGATGCAAACGGAATGTCCAATGACATGATCTTAAAACTTTATGAGCAGGGGCTTAGCAAAGTTGAGATTGCAAAACAGTTAGGACGTGGGCTTGGCGAAGTAAATCTGGTGATCGAATTGTACAAAGGGGACGAAAATCTGTGAAATTAAAATATTATTTAAGAGGTCTTGGCATTGGAATTATTGTCACGACGGTACTTTTGATGATCGCATTTGCTCTGCATAAACCGGTAATGTCGGATGCGGATGTGATAAACAGGGCGAAGCAGCTTGGAATGATCATGCCGGAGGACGAAGAAACTTTGCAGTCCACAGAAAATACAGAGACGACCGAAGCTACAGAAGTTTCTGAAACTACAGAAGAAAATACGGAAACTGTGCAGACAGAGACGGATACCGAGAATCCTGCCACTACAGAAGAACCGGCTGCTACAGAAACACCGGATCAGACAGACACAGTTACAACAGATACCGAAATTGCTGGGACAGAAAATACAGATAATGGTACGATAGAGGGTGCCGCTCCGTATACACTCGTTGTAAACAGAGGAGATGTGTGCAGGGTTGTCTGTGAGAACCTTCAGGCAAACGGAATAGTGGATGATTCGGAGGCATTCCGGAAGTTTCTCGCACAGAAAGGTTTTGCATCTTCCATTAGTGTTGGAAGTTATACAATTCCTTATGGATTAGATTATGAGGAAATCTATCAGATCTTAAAGCTTGGACCACAATAAAATTCTTTAAATCAAAATTTGCAAAATCAGGAAAAAATGCTTGCATACAGGAAAAGCCTGTGCTATAATCTACAAGGCTCAACTTGGAAGAAAAGAATCTTCCGGGAAAAATCACATGTGCTGACTTACAGACCGGTGCCAGATTTGGTTGTCTGCAAGAATGATACACATGGAAGAAAACAAAACCATGGAGGTAAAAAAATGAGTGTTATTTCAATGAAACAGTTATTAGAAGCAGGTGTTCATTTCGGACATCAGACAAGAAGATGGAATCCTAAAATGGCTCCATACATCTACACAGAGAGAAATGGTATCTATATCATCGACTTACAGAAATCTGTAGGTAAAGTAGATGAAGCTTACAAAGCTATGTCTGATATCGCTGCTGAAGGTGGTACAATCCTTTTCGTAGGAACAAAGAAACAGGCTCAGGATGCTATCAAATCTGAAGCAGAGCGTTGTGGAATGTTCTATGTAAACGAGAGATGGTTAGGTGGTATGTTAACAAACTTCAAGACTATCCAGAGCCGTATCGCAAGATTAAAAGAGATTGAGACAATGGCAGCTGATGGTACTTTCGAAGTATTACCTAAGAAAGAAGTTATCGCTCTTAAGAAAGAATGGGAGAAATTAGAGAAAAACCTTGGTGGTATCAAGGAAATGAAGAAAATCCCAGATGCTATCTTTATCGTAGATCCTAAGAAAGAGAGAATCTGTGTTCAGGAAGCTCATACATTAGGAATCACATTGATCGGTATTGCTGATACAAACTGCGATCCAGAAGAATTAGATTATGTAATTCCTGGTAACGATGATGCTATCAGAGCCGTAAAATTAATCGTTTCTAAAATGGCAGACGCTGTTATTGAAGCAAATCAGGGTGCAGAAGCTTTAGAAGAAGTAGCTGAAGAAGCTGCTGTTGCAGAAGAAGCAGAAGCATAAGAAGGACCTACAATATGCTGTCTGGTTAACCAGACAGCATATTTTTTAAAAACATTTATTCATATTGGAGGATACGAAAATGGCTATTACAGCAGCTATGGTAAAAGAACTGCGTGAATTAACAGGCGCAGGAATGATGGATTGTAAAAAAGCTTTAGGCGAGACAGACGGAAATATGGACGAGGCTGTTGAGTACTTAAGAAAAAATGGACAGGCAAAAGCTGAGAAGAAAGCAAGCAGAATTGCTGCAGAAGGTCTTTGTACAGTAGTTGTAAAAGATGACAAGACAGCAGCTGTTGTCGAAGTTAACTCTGAGACAGACTTTGTTGCTAAAAACGAGACATTCCAGCAGTTCGTAAAAGCTGTTGCAGAGCAGGCTGTTGAGTCTGATGCAGCTGATATGGATGCATTCATGGAAGAAAAATGGAATGAGGATCCATCTAAGACTGTAAAAGATGCTTTAGTAGAGAAAGTTGCAGTGATCGGTGAGAACCTTAAAATCCGTAGATTTGAGAAAGTTGTTGCTACAAACGGATGTGTTGTATCTTACGTACACGGTGGCGGTAGAATCGGTGTTATCGTTGAGGCTGAAACAGCAGTTGTAAACGATGCTGTAAAAGAAGCTTTAACAAACCTTGCAATGCAGATTGCAGCTTTAAATCCAAAATATGTTTCCAGAGATGAGATCAGCGAAGAATATATCGCACATGAGAAAGAGATTCTCTTAGCTCAGATCATGAACGATCCAAAAGAGTCCCAGAAACCGGAGAAAGTGATCAATGGTATGATCGAAGGACGTGTAAGCAAAGAATTAAAAGAAATCTGCTTAGTAGATCAGGTTTATGTAAAAGCTGAAGATGGAAAACAGACTGTTGCTAAATATTTAGACGAAGTTTCCAAAGCAGTTGGTACACCTGTAAGCGTTAAGAGATTTGTTCGTTTCGAGACTGGTGAAGGTATCGAAAAGAAACAGGAAGACTTTGCAGCTGAAGTTGCAGCTCAGATGAACGCATAATAAAAATTTGATTTTAGAAATACCCTGAGGACAATCCTGTTTTCAGGGTATTTTTTTTGTCGAAAATACGAAAAAAAATGATGTAAAAATTTGATGAAAAATATTGCCAAATGTTAGAAATTGTCTTATCATAGTGCATATAAAAAAGTTTACATAACTATTACAAAGGTAGTACAAAAACTACAAAACTAGAAAATGCGAAGGGGATGTTATAGTCATGGAAACAAAACAGAAAGTATCATTTATTCACTCTATCACAGCAAAGATTATGTTAATGGTAGTTGTTGTGGTAGCATTATCACTTACGGCCTGTATCGTAATAGCGGATACGAAGGCATCAACGACAGTTGGCAATGTCAATGAGAACTATATTATGAGTCTGACAGAGTCAGTAGCAAATACATTGGACAAGATTCCGGCAGAGGTTGATTTTTCCACCCAGTGTGCGGCTGTCATGCAGGACATGAGCATGGAGGGTGTTTCTTCAGCATATGGATATCTTGTAGATTCTGACGGCACGATGCTGTATCATCCAACCGCAGACAAAATTGGCAAGTCTGTGGAAAATGAAGTTGTAAAAGGTGTCGTCAGCCAGTTACAGTCGGGAAATGTTCCGAAAAATGCAGTTGTAACTTATGATTTTAAAGGAACAACAAAATACGCAGCGTATGCACTGACATCTGATCATAAAATTGTTGTGATGTCTGCGGACAAAGATGAGATTATGGAACCTGTAAGCAACATGGTCAATTTGATGGCAGCTACTATGGTCATCAGCTTGATTGTCTGTTGTTTCGTTGCACTGATCTTGACAAAAATGATCACAAAACCAATTGATGAATTGACATTAATTATTACCAAGACAGCTAATTTTGATTTCACGCGGAATGCGAATGGCAAAAAATTATATAGCAGAAAAGATGAGATCGGGATTATGGCAGCTGAAATGCATATTATGCGCAAAAATCTGCGTGATATGGTTGCAAGTATCCAGGATGCAGGACAGAAGATCAATGAGAATGTGTCTGAGTTAAACGAGGTTACGGATACAGTAAACCAGATGTGTTCCGACAACTCGGCAACCAGCCAGCAGCTTGCTGCCGGTATGCAGGAGACAGCAGCGACAACTGTTACGATCAATGAGAACGTGTCCCAGATCAAGGGAGAAGCTGAAAATATCAATGCCATGGCAGAGGAAGGTGCAAAGAATTCAGAAACTGTTATGGATCGTGCTTTGCAGCTTCGTACCAAGACTGTCACCGCAAGCAATAAGACAATGGATATTTATAATTCTGTCAAGGAGAAAGCTGAAAAAGCAATTGAAGGCTCCAAAGCAGTTGAGAAGATCAATGAACTGACAGGAACTATCATGGAGATTTCTTCCCAGACAGGTCTTCTGGCTTTGAACGCATCCATCGAGGCGGCAAGAGCAGGAGAAGCAGGAAAAGGATTTGCTGTAGTTGCGACTGAAATTGGAAGCCTTGCAGACCAGACTTCCCAGGCAATTGCCAATATCAGTGCGATTGTAAAAGAAGTAAACGAGGCAGTCGGCAATATGTCGGAATGTCTGGAAGAGACAACAGAGTTCCTTGAGAAGAGCGTATCTGCTGATTACAAAGAATTTGAACAGGTAAGTGAACAATATAAGGATGATGCGAATGTATTTAAGAACAGCATGGAGGGAATCAAGACATCCATGGCGCAGCTCGCAGGTTCGATCGAGCAGATCGCAAGTGCTTTGAGCGGCATCAACGATACGGTGGGTGAATCCTCTGTGGGCGTTACGGATATTGCAGAAAAAACTTCCGGCATGGTAGAGAAGACATCATCCGCAACAGATAAAGTAAAAGAATGTTATCAGTGTGTAGATGAACTGAGAGATATTGTTACTAAATTTACATTAGAGTAACAGATTTGTAATTGGATGCGGAGGGGCAGAGCTGTTTTGACGGCTTGCCCCTTTTAAAATAGGAAAATTCTGACAATAATTGCAATAATTTGAAAAAATCATACGATTATATGCTGTTTTCTGCTTTGAAAAATCAAAAAATGTGTTACAATAGATAGGAGACAAATGATAAGCTTGGGGGTTATTCCATGCAGGATAAAGATACAGAGGCAATAAATAATCAAAGAAAACGAAGAAAAAGAATCGGACGGATTCGGAATGGTATTATAATGACGATTGCCGGATGGATCATCCTGTCGATGATACTGATCATTGTTTTATTTGTGCAGGTAATAAAGATTCAGCATAAACTGGATAATATTGTAACAGTCAGTTCGAAGGAACAGGTTCAGCAGGAAAATGCGCAGAAACCGGAAAGTGCCGGGGAGTCTGTTTATACCGATGTCACTGAAGCAACAGAGACACCAAAAACCTATGAGTCTGTGACACCGCCAGCTACCGGCATTTCAGAGGAAGAGAATCTTGCCGGGGATGGCGATATACATAAGGTTTACCTGACTTTCGAAGACGGACCTTCTGATCATACAGGAGAGATTCTGGACATATTGGCTCAATATGATGTGAAGGCAACTTTTTTTGTGGTCGGGAAAGAGGATGAAGAATCCCAGACACTGTATCAGAGAATCGCAGATGAGGGACATACGCTCGGCATGCATTCTTATTCTAACAAATACAGCCAGATCTATCAGTCAGATGAGGCATTTGAAGAAGATTTTGAACGCTTACGTGATGAATTGTATCAGGTCACAGGAGTGAACAGTATTTACTATCGTTTCCCGGGTGGAAGCAGTAACCAGATCAGTAACGTACCAATGAGTGATTTTATCCATTACCTGAATGAACAGGGAGTTATTTATTATGACTGGAACGTTTCTGCGGGAGATGCAGCATCGAATGCATATTCATCCGAGGAAATAGTTGCGAATGTGATGGATGATGTAGTAAAATATAAAACGTCAGTTGTTTTGTTACATGACGCATCGGATAAGTCAGCAACGGTAGAGGCTTTAGCACCATTGATCAAGGCATTGAATGAAATGGACGCTGAGATCCTGCCGATTGATGAAGATACATCAGTTATTCAATATGTGAAGGCAGACAGTATTGACTAACTAAATATAAATGGAGGAAGATTATGGGATTTTTTAAAGATTTTAAAGATGATTTTTCACAGGCAGTGAATGAACTGATGCCGGGTGAGGACAATTTAGAAGATGGCGCAGCAAATGAAGATTTAGTTGTGAACACTTTGGAAAATGAAGTTGATGTTGAATCCGAACTTTCCAAATTAGATGGTCTTTTAGAGCAGGTGACTTCACAGACTGCAAAACAGCAGACTTCAGTGCAGAATCAGCCAGTTCCGTCCGTACCGCAGCCGCAGCCAGCAGGTGAAACAAAAATCGAACAGCCGGTAATCCCGGAAAATCATGTAAAAAACACTCAGGAGGAAAGAAAAATGGCAGACAATATAACACCAGTTGTCAATGAAACAAAACCAGTATCAGATGAGGTATCTGTAATTACAGAGGGAACTATCATTAAAGGAGATATCGTATCAAACGGATCTTTAGACATCAGAGGAAACGTTCAGGGAGATATCGGATGTAACGGAAAACTTGTTGTAACAGGTACAGTAACAGGTAATAGCAATTCTTCTGAATTTTTTGCTGATGCAGCTAAGATTGAGGGAGAAGTCGTAAGCACAGGTACTGTTAAGATCGGACTTGGCTCTGTGATCATTGGTAATGTAACATCTTCGTCTGCAGTTATCGCAGGGGCAATCAAAGGAGATATTGATGTCCAGGGTCCTGTTGTTGTCGATACATCCGCTGTTGTTATGGGTAACATCAAATCCCGTTCCGTACAGATCAACAATGGTGCAGTCATCGAAGGTTTCTGCTCCCAGTGCTACTCAGATGTTGATGTTGAGAGCCTTTTTGCTTCCAAGAATAATGAATAATCCAGAAAGGAAACGGATTCATAAATGAAACGAGTTTTTTTGAAATTAAGTGGAGAAGCATTAGCCGGTGAAAAACACACTGGTTTTGATGAACCAACCGTTACAGAAGTTGCAAAACAGGTAAAGCAGATTGCAGATAAAGGAATCCAGATCGGTATTGTGATCGGTGGTGGTAATTTCTGGAGAGGAAGAACTTCCGAGACGATTGACAGACCTAAGGCAGATCAGATCGGTATGTTAGCAACCATCATGAACTGTATCTATGTATCTGAGATTTTCCGTTCTGTTGGAATGGAAACAGAGATTTTTACACCTTTTTTATGCGGAAGCATGACAAAGCTTTTCTCTAAAGATGAGGCAGATAAATGTTTCCATGAGGGAAAAATTGTTTTCTTTGCAGGTGGAACAGGTCATCCATATTTTTCTACCGATACAGGAATTGTATTACGTGCAATTGAGATGGAAGCAGAAGGTATTTATCTTGCCAAAGCAATTGATGGTGTCTATGACAGTGATCCAAAGCTGAATCCGGCTGCTAAGAAGTACGATGAGGTATCTATTCAGGAAGTCATTGACCAGAAGCTCGCTGTAGTAGATCTTACCGCATCCATTATGTGCATGGAAAATAAAATGCCGATGTATGTGTTCGGATTAAATGAAGAAAATAGCATTGTGAAGGCCTTGAGTGGAGAATTTAATGGCACAAAGGTAACAGTTTAAGGAGGCTAAATCCTCTGCTCCTGCATGGGGCAGTCGCATTTTGCTTCGCAAAACAAGGAGGCTAAATCCTCTGCTCCTGCGTAGGGCAGTCGCATTTTGCTTCGCAAAACAAGGAGGATTATATGGACGAGAGATTAGTTCAATTTGATGAGAAAATGCAGAAAACAATGAACAATTTATCAGAGGAATTTGGAAGTATCCGTGCCGGACGTGCCAATCCACATGTTCTTGATAAATTGAGAGTTGATTATTACGGAACACCAACACCTATTCAGCAGGTGGCAAACGTAAATGTTCCGGAACCTAGAATGATTCAGATTCAGCCATGGGAAGCTTCTATGGTCAAAGAGATCGAGAAAGTGATCATGACATCTGATCTTGGAATCAATCCTACCAATGATGGAAAAACAATCCGTCTTTTATTCCCGGAACTGACAGAGGAAAGACGTAAAGATCTTGCAAAGGATGTAAAGAAGAAAGGTGAAAGTGCAAAAGTAGCTATTCGTAACATCCGTCGTGATGCAAATGATTCCTTTAAGAAACTTGTAAAAGAAGATGTTTCTGAGGACGAGATCAAAGCATTAGAAGAAAATGCACAGAAAATGACAGATAAATATATTGCTGCTGTTGATGAGGCAGTGGAGGTTAAAACAAAAGAGATTTTAACTGTATAAGTTTCGTTTTGAAATATAAGAAGGAGTGGGGGCATGAGAAAATCGTGTCCTCATTTTCGTAACTTTAAAGATATGCGGTGAAAACCCGCAATAAAAGTTGTTAGATGATTTTTGTTTCCTTGGAAACAGTATCAGAAAGGATTTATTAAGATAATATGAAAATTCCTCAGCATGTAGCAATCATATTAGATGGAAATGGAAGATGGGCAAAAAGCAAAGGAATGCCAAGAAACTACGGTCACACCGTTGGAGCCAAGAATGTAGAAACGGTCTGCCAGGCTGCCCATGATATGGGAATAAAGTATCTGACATTGTATGCTTTCTCTACCGAGAACTGGAACCGCCCGGAGAATGAAGTAAGTGCGCTGATGAAGTTATTGGAATCTTATCTGAAAAACTGTATTAAAACTGCAGATAAGAATAACATGCGTGTCAGAGTGATCGGTGATACGACAAAGCTCAGTGAAAAGTTCCAGAAACAGATTCAGGAATTGGAGGCGGCGTCTGCGCATAACGATGGCTTAAATCTTCAGATTGCCATTAATTACGGAAGCCGTGATGAGATGATCCGTGGCATGAGAAAGATGTATGCAGATCTGCGTGACGGAAGGCTTTCGGAACAGGAGATTGATGAGACACATTTTGAAGCATATTTAGATACCAGAGATATTCCGGACCCGGATCTTCTGATCCGTACCAGCGGTGAGCAGAGATTATCCAATTATCTGTTATGGCAGTTAGCTTACAGTGAATTTTATTTTACGGAAGTTCCGTGGCCGGATTTCCATAAAGAAGAATTAGAAAAGGCAGTGGAAGCATATAATAAGCGTGACCGCAGGTTTGGTGCACTGTCAGAAGAGGATGGAGAAAAATAATGTTTAAAACAAGATTATTAAGTGGAATTGTGTTAGTGATCGCTGCACTTGTTCTGATCATTACAGGTGGGGATGTGTTATTGGTTTCCACACTGATCATTTCCTATATTGGAATGTTTGAATTATATCGTATTTTCCATATTGAAAAAGAGGCAGTGGGAATCATTGGTTATCTCGGCGCAACGCTGTATTACTGCAATCTGAAATTTGCATTTCTGCCGGATACTATGGTATTTGTGTTGGGCGTTTTGATTCTTATGATGTCTGCCTATGTTTTTACTTATCCGAAGTATAAGACAGAACAGGTTCTGGCTGCATTTTTTGGTGTCTTTTATGTGGCAGTGATGCTTTCCTATGTGTACCAGACACGTATGATCGAGGCGGGAGCTTATATTGTATGGCTCATTTTCCTTTGTTCCTGGGGATGTGACACCTGCGCCTATTGCGTTGGAATGTTGATTGGAAAACACAAAATGTCACCAAAATTAAGCCCGAAGAAATCCATAGAGGGTGCAGTTGGCGGTGTTGTAGGAGCTGCGCTTCTTACGATCATTTACGGTATGATCTTTAAAAATGCGATGCAGATTGATCAGACACATGTATGGATCATGGCAGGAATCAGTGCGGTTGGTGCATTGATTTCTATGGTCGGAGATCTTACCGCGTCTGCTATCAAGAGAAATTACGAGATCAAAGATTATGGAAAACTGATTCCGGGACATGGCGGTATTTTAGACCGGTTTGACAGTGTGATTTTTACAGCACCGATCATTTATTTTCTGGCAGTGAATTTTATAAAATTATAATGTACACGAAGCAGGAGCGAAAGTGAGGACAACATAACATGAAAAAAATTGCAATTTTAGGTTCCACCGGATCAATCGGAACACAGACACTGGATATTGTGAGAGAACAGGGAGATATTCAGGTTGTTGCAATGGCTGCCGGAAGCAATATTAAATTATTAGAAGCGCAGATGCGTGAGTTTCATCCAGCGTTAGTCAGTGTATGGGATGAGAAGAAAGCGTCTGAACTTCGGACGAACACGAAAGATCTTGGTATCAAGATCGTATCTGGAATGGAGGGACTTCTTGAGGTATCGGTGATTCCGGAAAGTGAGATTTTAGTGACAGCGATTGTCGGAATGCTTGGAATCAGACCTACCATTGCAGCCATTAAAGCCAGAAAGAAAATCGCACTGGCAAATAAAGAAACTCTTGTGACTGCCGGACATATCATTATCCCGCTTGCAAAGGAATATGATGTACCAATCCTTCCGGTAGACAGTGAGCACAGTGCCATTTTCCAGTCATTACAGGGCGCAGGAGATAATAAGATCAGCAAAATACTGCTGACAGCTTCCGGCGGACCGTTCCGTGGAAGAAAACTCGACGATTTAAAAGACATTCAGGTGGAAGATGCCCTAAAGCATCCGAACTGGAGCATGGGAAGAAAGATTACGATAGATTCCTCCACACTCGTGAACAAAGGTCTGGAAGTAATGGAAGCAAAATGGCTCTTTGATGTGTCACTAGACCAGATTCAGGTTGTGGTACATCCGCAGAGTGTCATTCATTCCGCAGTGGAATATCAGGACGGAGCAGTGATCGCGCAGCTCGGCACACCGGATATGCGCCTGCCAATCCAGTATGCACTCTATTATCCGGAGCGCAGAAATTTATCCGGCAAACGGTTAGATCTTTTTGAGATTGCAAACCTTACGTTTGAAAAGCCGGATACGGATACTTTCCGGGGACTCGCACTGGCATATCAGGCGATGGAAAAGGGCGGAAATATTCCAACCGTTTACAATGCGGCAAATGAGAAAGCAGTCAGTCTGTTTTTAGACCGGAAGATTTCTTATTTAGAGATCACAGAGTTTATTGAAGCGTGTATGGAAAATGCAGAGTTTATCGCACATCCGGATGTGGATGAGATTTTGGGGACAGAAGCGGCTGCTTATGAGTTTATTGAAAAAAAGATGAGTGCAAGATAAAGCACTTCAAAATTTAACAAGACTGCATGAAAGGTTTTTTACATGAAAATTATTATCGCATTACTTATATTCAGCATTATCATTCTGTTTCATGAATTGGGACATTTTTTACTTGCCAAAGCAAATGGAATCCGTGTAAATGAATTTTCACTTGGATTAGGACCTACTCTTTTTGGCATCCAGAAAGGGGAGACAAAATATTCAATCAAGCTGCTTCCATTTGGAGGCGCCTGCATGATGGAGGGAGAGGACGCAGAAAGTCAGGATAATAAAGCGTTTAACAACAAATCTGTCTGGGCGAGGATCAGTGTTGTAGCGGCAGGACCAATCTTTAACTTTATTATGGCGTTTATTTTTTCCTTTATTCTTGTCTGCTGTACCGGATATGACCTTCCTGTCCTTTCGGATGTGAGCGAGGGGTATGCTGCGGAGGAAGCAGGACTTCAGGGAGGCGATACCATTGTCAAAATGGGAAACAAACACATTCATTTTTACCGTGAAGTGAGTGCTTACTCCATGTATCATGCCGGAGAGCCGGTTCTGGTCACTTATGAGCGTGACGGAGAGCGTTACACAACAGAGCTGACGCCAAAGTATGATGAGGCAACCGGAAGGTATCTGTACGGATTTATCGGAATGGCAGCAAGAGAAAAGACGACCAATAATGTATTTACCCTTGCAAAATACAGTGCCTATGAGGTGGAATACTGGATTTATACGACGCTTGGAAGCTTAAAGCTACTCTTTACCGGAGGCGTTACAGTGAATGATATGAGCGGTCCGGTTGGAATTGTAAGTGCAATCGGGGACAGCTACGAGCAGAGTGTTTCGTATGGTTATTTCTATGCGTTTTTACAGATGCTTTATATCAGCATCCTGCTTTCTGCAAACCTTGGTGTCATGAACCTTCTGCCACTCCCGGCGTTAGACGGCGGCAGACTGGTATTTCTGATTGTCGAGGCAATCCGCGGTAAAAAAGTTGACCCGGAGAAAGAGGGAATGGTGCACTTTGTCGGTATCATGCTTCTGTTCGCACTCATGATCCTTATTATGTTTAATGATATTCGAAAATTATTTGTTTAGATGATTGCGAAACTTTGTATATAAATAGGGTTGCATATCTAATGCATTGAGAGGAGAAAAAATAATGACAAAAACGGTTCAGATCGGTAATCGTGTGATTGGTGGCGGAAATCCAATCTTAATCCAGTCCATGACGAATACAAAAACGGAAAATGTAGAGGCAACCGCAGCACAGATCAACCAGCTTGCGGCTGCCGGATGTGATATTATCCGCTGCGCAGTTCCGACTATGGAGGCTGCCAAAGCGTTAAAAGAGATCAAAAAACAGGTACAGATCCCGGTGGTTGCAGATGTTCATTTTGATTATCGTCTTGCAATCGCAGCTATGGAAAACGGTGCTGATAAGATCCGCATTAATCCTGGCAACATCGGAAGTGCAGAGCGTGTAAAAGCGGTTGTGGATGTGGCAAAGGAGCGTAACATCCCAATCCGTGTCGGTGTAAACAGTGGTTCTTTAGAAAAAGATCTCGTAGAAAAATATCATGGTGTGACTGCTGAAGGGCTGGTGGAGAGTGCGCTTGATAAAGTAAAGCTCATTGAAGATATGGGATATGATAACCTGGTGATCAGTATTAAATCATCCGATGTTATGATGTGTGTAAAAGCGCATGAACTGATTGCCTCCCAGACAGATCATCCATTGCATGTAGGAATTACAGAGGCTGGTACGATCATCAGTGGTAATATCAAGTCTGCAATTGGACTTGGACTGATCTTACATCAGGGAATTGGTGATACGATCCGTGTTTCACTGACAGGTGATCCGTTAGAGGAGATCAAATCTGCCAAATTAATTTTAAGAACACTTGGACTCCGCAAGGGCGGTGTGGAAGTTGTTTCCTGTCCGACCTGTGGACGTACACAGATCAATCTGATCGAACTTGCCAATCAGGTAGAGAATATGGTTGCAGACATTCCATTGGATATTAAAGTCGCTGTTATGGGCTGTGTCGTGAATGGCCCGGGAGAGGCAAAAGAGGCAGATATTGGAATTGCCGGAGGAATTGGAGAAGGACTGATTATCAAACACGGTGAAGTGTTCAAAAAAGTGCCTGAGGCAGAACTTTTAGATGCACTCCGTTACGAACTGCTTCACTGGAAGGAACAGTAAATCCATGGCGAAACTTTTTTTTGATGTATTTCCGACACTGGAAGTGTCTGGAGATATGAAAAAAATTTTATCAGAGATGGAAATAACCAAGGTAGGAATGAATCATGAGAGAGATCATATCCGTGTCTATCTTCTGGGAAATCATCTCATACATAAAAACAATATCACGCAGTTGGAAAAATCCATTGAGGATCAGATTTTTAAGGGCAAAAAGATGAATGTCCGCATCATTGAAAAATACCAGCTTTCGGAGCAGTATACCGCCCGCACGCTGATGGATATGTATAAGGACAGTATGTTAGAGGAGTTAAAAGCCTACAGTCTGATGGAATACAATCTGCTCCGTGCCTCCAAAATGGAATTTACGGATGACAGTCATCTGCATCTTGTGCTGGAAAATACGATCATTGCACAGACACGCTCTCATGAGATTGTGGAATTTTTAGAGAAAATCGTGTGTGAGCGCTGTGGCATGAACCTGATCGTTGACCTTGACTTTGAGGAACCAAAAGAGAGCAGATACAAGAAAAACAGTGATCTCCAGATTCAGTTTGAGATAAAGAACATATTAAAAAACATCAATTTGAAGGATGAGGACGGAGAGACAGTTGCAGTTGCTTCAGATGCCAATGAAAAAAGTGCAGTTTCCGGTCAGACTACAACATCTGGAAGCAGGGGTTCTACAGGTGGTGGAAACGCCGTAAAACCTGCAAAAAACGATGCAAAATCTGCAAATGGTGCAGGAAATACTGCAAAAAAACCATACGACGGACCACGGAAAGAGTTTAAAAAACGTTATGATGGCGGTGGCTTTGGCGGAGGTAAAAAATCCGATAATCCGGATGTGATTTACGGTCGTGACATTGAGGATGGAGAAACCATTCCATTGGAGAAAATCGTGGGTGAGATGGGTGAAGTTACCATCCGCTGTCAGGTCATGACGGTTGAGACGAGGGAGATCCGTAACGAAAAGACAATCATTATCATGTCTGTCACAGATTTTACGGATTCCATTGTCTTAAAAATATTTACAAGAAATGAAGACAGGGATGAGCTTCTTGGCAATCTGAAAAAAGGGGCATTCTTAAAAATCAAAGGTGTCACGACAATCGATAAGTTTGACAGTGAATTAACAATCGGTTCGATCGTTGGAATTAAGAAGATCGCTGACTTTACGACTACACGTATGGACACCAGTCCGGAGAAGCGTGTGGAATTGCACTGTCATACCAAGATGAGTGATATGGATGGTGTGTCCGAGTGTAAAGACATCGTAAAGCGTGCCATGAAATGGGGACATAAGGCGATTGCGATCACCGACCACGGCGATGTACAGGCATTCCCGGATGCAAACCATGCACTGAGTCCGGATGACGATTTTAAGGTTATCTACGGTGTGGAAGCGTATCTGGTGGACGACTTGAAGGATATTATCACAGATTCGAAAGGACAGAGCCTCGATGAAACCTTTGTGGTGTTCGACTTGGAGACGACCGGTTTCAGCCCTGATAAGAATAAGATTATTGAGATTGGTGCAGTGAAAGTAGTCGGTGGTGTCATTACAGACCGCTTTTCGACATTTGTAAACCCGGAAGTGCCAATTCCATTCCGAATCGAGGAATTGACCTCAATTAAGGATGATATGGTCATTGATGCACCGAAGATTGAGGAGATTCTGCCGGTATTTATGAAGTTCTGCGAGGGTGCGATCATGGTTGCCCACAATGCGGAATTTGATATGAGTTTTATTAAGAAAAACTGCAAAGATCAGGGAATCGACAGAGAGTTTACGATTATTGATACCGTAGCGCTTGCAAGAATCCTGCTGCCGAACCTGAATCGTTTTAAGCTCGATACCGTTGCAAAGGCATTGAATGTCTCACTGGAAAACCATCATCGTGCGGTTGACGATGCTGCCTGTACGGCAGAAATTTTTGTGAAATTTATTGAGATGTTAAAAGAACGCGGTATGGAAAATCTCGATGATGTGAACCATATGGTTTCCACCTCCCCGGAAACGGTCATGAAAATGCCAACCTACCATGCAATCATTCTGGCGACAAATGACATCGGACGTATCAATCTGTATCGTCTGGTTTCACTTTCACATCTCACGTATTATAATAAGAGGCCACGTGTGCCAAAAAGTGAATTTGTCAAATACAGAGAGGGACTTCTTTTAGGCTCTGCCTGTGAAGCTGGAGAATTATACCGTGCGATTGTGGGCGGAAGACCGCAGGAAGAGATCATAAGACTTGTAAAGTTCTATGATTATCTGGAGATACAGCCACTTGGAAACAATGAGTTCATGTTGCGCAGTGACAAGGAGCCAGTGAATACGATGGAAGAGCTGCAGGATATCAACCGCAGGATCTGCAAACTTGGGGAAGAATTTAACAAGCTTGTGGTGGCTACCTGCGATGTGCATTTCCTTGACCCGGAAGATGAAATCTACCGCCGTATTATTATGGCCGGAAAGGGATTTAAGGATGCTGACGAGCAGGCACCGTTATATCTTCGAACAACCGAAGAAATGCTAAAGGAATTCGAATATCTTGGAAGTGCCAAGGCAGAAGAGGTCGTCATTACAAATCCGAACAAGATTGCGGATATGTGTGAGAAGATTGCGCCGGTAAGACCGGATAAGTGTCCGCCGTTTATTGAGAACTCGGATCAGATGCTCCGCGATATCTGCTACAACAAAGCACACAGCATGTATGGCGAGGAGCTGCCGCCAATCGTAAAGGAACGTCTTGACAGGGAGTTAAATTCCATCATTTCCAACGGATATGCGGTTATGTATATTATCGCGCAGAAGCTTGTGTGGAAGTCGAACGAGGATGGATACCTTGTAGGTTCCCGTGGTTCGGTAGGATCTTCTTTTGCAGCGACCATGTCCGGTATCACGGAAGTAAATCCATTGCAGGCGCATTACCGTTGCGAATATTGCAAATACAGCGATTTTGATTCACCGGAAGTCAAGGCATTTTCCGGAAGAAGTGGTTGTGATATGCCGGATAAGATTTGTCCGGTGTGTGGCAAAAAGCTGGTAAAAGATGGATTTGATATTCCATTTGAGACCTTCCTTGGATTCAAGGGAAATAAAGAGCCGGATATCGACTTAAACTTTTCCGGTGAGTATCAGAGTAAAGCCCATGCTTACTGTGAGGTTATTTTCGGTTACGGACAGACGTTCCGTGCCGGAACGATTGGTACACTTGCGGATAAGACTGCATTTGGATATATCAAAAATTATTATGAGGAGCGCGGAATTCACAAGAGAAACTGTGAGATTGACCGTATTGTGCAGGGATGTGTCGGCGTTCGGAGAACGACCGGACAGCATCCGGGAGGTATCGTTGTTCTTCCGGTGGGCGAGGAGATTAATACGTTTACTCCGGTACAGCATCCGGCAAACGATATGACGACTGCAACGGTTACGACTCATTTTGATTACCATTCCATCGACCATAACTTATTAAAACTGGACATTCTCGGACACGATGATCCGACCATGATCCGTATGCTACAGGACTTGACAGGACTTGATCCACAGACGATCCCTTTGGACGATCAGACAGTCATGTCGCTGTTTATGAATACCTCTGCATTGGGAGTAGAACCGGAAGACATCAACGGTATTCCCCTGGGATGTTTAGGAATCCCAGAGTTTGGAACAGATTTTGCGATGCAGATGGTTATTGATGCGAAACCGACCGAATTTTCGGATCTGATCCGGATTTCAGGACTTTCGCATGGTACGGATGTGTGGCTGGGAAATGCACAGACTTTAATTGAGCAGGGGATTGCAACGATTTCTACTGCAATCTGTACCCGTGATGATATTATGATTTATCTGATCGGTATGGGACTTGACAGTGAGCAGTCCTTTACCATTATGGAGTCTGTTCGAAAAGGTAAGGGATTAAAGGAAGAATGGAAGGAAGAGATGCGGGCACATAATGTACCGGAATGGTATATTGATTCGTGTTTAAAGATTAAGTATATGTTCCCAAAGGCGCACGCGGCTGCCTACGTTATGATGGCATGGCGTATCGCATACTGTAAAGTTTTTTATCCACTCGCCTATTATGCGGCATATTTTTCCATTCGTGCGACCGGTTTCAACTATGAGATCATGTGTCAGGGAAAAGAGCGTCTGGAATATTTTTATAAGGATTACACAAGAAGAAAAGATTCTCTTTCCAAAAAAGAGCAGGATGTCTACCGTGATATGCGAATTGTGCAGGAGATGTATGCGAGAGGTTTTGATTTTACGCCAATTGATATTTACCGTGCATTGCCGGACCGTTTCCAGATCATCGACGGAAAGCTTATGCCGGCGTTAAATACCATTGAAGGTATGGGTGACAATGCTGCGATTGCGGTTGCGGAGGCAGCAAAAGACGGAAAATTCTTATCCAAAGATGATTTCCGCCAGAGAACCAAGGTGACGAAATCTACCATTGATCTTATGGCAGATCTTGGACTGCTGGGCGATATGCCGGAGTCCAATCAGTTGTCGTTATTTGATTTTGCATAAATATTTGTTTTGCGGGATAAAGAAACGCCAGGAAAAAATGAAGTTTCCTGACGTTTCTTGTTTTTATGTGTAAAATTGCATTGTGACAGCGCCTGCTTACGGATTGAAAATCTGTACATTGCCCGGGGCAGCAACAGATGTATAATAAGGGGTTTTGGTCGTAAAATCTTTAAAATAGACATATGTGGAAGTTACATTAATGGCAGTGTAGTTTCCCTTTTTTAATTCCTGATAATTGCTTCCGTCTGTATTGATACAGCAGATGGCCGGATCTGTCTTATCATTTTTCTGGAAGAAAATCTTATCTCCGGCAACGTTGTAGCAGTCGACACGGCAGTCCGTGACCAGCGTTTTTTCACCATTTGTCAGATCGACTTTGGCAATGCGGTAATCGTTTTCACAGTCCATAAAATAAAGATTGTTTCCGTCTTTCACCGGCATCCAGCAGTTCCCCTCATAGATGACTTTTGCGTGGTCATTGGAAGTGTCCATCTCATAGATATTATGATTGTCTGTCAGTCCGTTATAATAAATATATTGTCCATCGGTACTTGCGGTAAAGTAGGACTGTTTTTCTACCTGCTCTTTTTCCTTGCCATCAATTCTGACTTTGTACAGCGTGGTTGCATCAGTGGTATCATAATGCAGATAGTACAGATAATTTCCAACCAGGGAAGCATACATACACGGATCATCATCTAAAATTTCAGGCTTTCCTTTTCCGTCAATATCCAGCCGGCATAAACTGTTGGTATTGATCGGGAGGAAGGAAAATGAATCAGCGCTTTTTCCCTTAAGTTTACAGTAATAAATGTAGTGGTCATCCACGTTGATATAGCTGACGCTCTGTTCCTGCAGTTTCTTCAGATTGGTTCCGTCCGGATTCATCGAATAGAGACAGTAATTGTCGGACGGATTGGCAAAATAAACAACACCGTCTTTTTCACAGAAATAACCTTCGTTATACAGATTGCCTGCGGTGTTTCCGTTCACATAGCCGTCATTATACTGAATGCGGTCTATGTACCGGTAGAGAAAAACACACCCAACAGCAAGAAGAATCACCAACACAAACAGCAGCCATTTCCAAATTTTTTTCATAAATAAATCACCTCTTTGATTCCTATCGTAAGGACTTTTTTATCTATAGAAAGTATAACATTTCTGTATACCAGGACGCAAGTGTTCTCTTGCAACCGGACCGTGAATGTAATATGATGTTAAAAGACTACTTTATTATGAAAAACCGCAGAGAAAGGCTTAGATTTTTATGAGAGATTTATTGGAATTAAGAGATGAGATCGATCAGATCGACAATCAGATCGTAGAACTGTACGAACGCAGAATGGCAATTTCGGAGGAGGTTGCAACATATAAAATTGCTGTTGGAAAAAAAGTATTTGATAAACAGCGCGAAGTTTCCAAATTAGAAACCTTAAGCAGAAAGGGAGCGACACCTTTTTTAAAGCATGGTATCCGGGAACTTTTTGAACAGATCATGTCTATGAGCAGAAAACGCCAGTATCAGCTTTTGACAGAACATGGTCATACGGAGGGCACAGATTTTAAAGAGGTGGAGCATTTAAATTATAAGAATGCAAAAATTGTATTTCAGGGAACCGAGGGCGCTTACTCACAGCTAGCATTAAAGCAGTATTTTGGAGAGAATGCGGACAGCTATCACGTGGATACGTGGCGGGATGCCATGGAGGCAATCAAGAATGGAGAGGCAGATTATGCTGTTTTTCCAATCGAAAATTCTTCCGCAGGAATTGTATCGGAAAATTATGATCTTATGGTCGAGTACAATAACTATATTGTCGGAGAGCAGATCATCCGTATCGACCATGCTCTTTTAGGTCTGCCGGAAGCAGACATGGACGATATCACCGACATTTATTCCCACCCTCAGGCGCTGATGCAGTGCTCAAAATACCTTGAGAGCCACAGAGACTGGGAAAAGCACAGTCTGAAAAATACGGCAATGTCTGCCCAGAAGATCAAAGAGGATGGAAAAAAGAACAAGGCAGCGATCGCAAGCACCCTGACTGCAGATATTTATGGGCTGAAAGTATTAGATGAAGCCATTCAGAATAACAAAAATAATTATACAAAGTTCATCATTGTGGCAAATAAGAAGATATTTGAATCAAACGCAAATAAAATCAGCATTTCGTTTGAAGTGCCGCATGAGAGTGGTTCGCTGTACCATAAATTATCCCATTTTATCTACAACGGAATCAATATGAATAAGATTGAGTCAAGACCGGTGCAGGGAAAAGCATGGGAATACCGTTTCTTCGTTGATATCGAGGGAAATCTGAATGACGCAGCGGTGCAGAACGCATTGCGCGGACTGACGGAGGAGACGATCCGTTTGAAAATACTTGGAAACTATGTAAGTGCAGAAGGGAATGAATAAACAGATGAAAAGTCCAAAGAATTTGATCTTATATAAAGATTTTGAGAATGGAAAATTATTTTATAACATGACGTGGATCATGGAAAATTATGAGAACGATTATTACAACAAAGAGGATGTGGAATCCCTTTTGTATGAGAGTTTGAACCAGTTAATGGAACTTGCAGTAAGCCATGGCTTCGAGGGGAATCTGTGGCACAGCTTTCTGGCATTTATTTTAGTCAACAATGAGAATGCCTACAGCAAAGCCTGTGAGATCCGCGGTGAAGTGGAAGGCTCCATTAATCAGATCGTACTGCATGATTTTGAGATTATAAAATCACTTTTTGATTTTGACTTTGAAAAGCTTGCTGCCTATTTTGAAATGGACTGTATGGATGCGATGTTGAATTACCAGAGCATGAGCGAGAGCGGAAAGATTTTCAATAAACGGATCAAGGAACGCATCAATGAGTTGAAATTAAAGTTAGAGGCAGCTTCAAATGTTTCTGAATTTAAAGATGCTGTCACCGCGTTTTACAAAGATTTCGGAGTTGGAAAACTCGGACTTCACAAGGCTTTCCGTATCCAGCACAGAGAAAATGAGGATGTGGAGATCGTACCGATCACCAATATCGCACATGTAAAATTAGAGGATCTTGTCGGCTATGAGCTTGCAAAACAAAAGCTGATCGACAACACAGAAGCTTTTGTCAATGGAAAACAGGCAAATAACTGTCTGTTATACGGAGATGCCGGAACCGGAAAATCAACCAGTATCAAGGCAATCGCAAACCAGTATTACGATAGGGGACTGCGTCTGATCGAGGTATACAAACACCAGTTCTGTGATCTGAATGATGTGATCGCACAGATCAAAAACCGGAATTATAAATTTATCATTTATATGGATGACCTTTCTTTTGAGGAATTTGAGATTGAATATAAATATCTGAAAGCTGTGATCGAAGGCGGACTGGAGAAGAAACCGGACAATGTCTTAATCTATGCAACCTCAAACAGACGTCATCTGATCCGCGAAACATTTTCCGATAAAGAGGAAGTGCGTGAGGATATGCACACTTCGGATACAGTGCAGGAGAAACTTTCCCTGTATGCGAGATTTGGTGTTTCCATTTATTTTGGTGCTCCAAGTAAAAAAGAATTCCAGAATATCGTGAAGGTTCTCGCAGAAAAATATCAGGTTCATATGGATGAGGAGACTCTGCTTGCCGAGGCAAATAAATGGGAGCTTTCCCACGGTGGTTTATCCGGCAGAACTGCACAGCAATTTATCAACTATTTACTTGGAAAAGAATAAAAAATTGGTATAATAGAGATATACAAAGGAAGATGAGGAGGCAGACATCTGGTGATTCATACATTCGCAGCAATTTATATTGGTTCTTATGAAGTAAGCATTAAAATATTTGAGATTTCGGGCAAGAAAAAAATCCGTGATATCGACTATATCCGAAGCAGGATCGAACTTGGAAAGGACGCTTATTCCAAGGGAAGTATCGGCTATGAACTTGTAGAGGCACTTTGCAATACACTTGCAGAATACAAAAAGATTATGGACGGCTACCGCGTAGACAGCTATGAAGCCTATGCAGCCGCAGCACTTCGAAATGCGGAAAATGAACTTTTTATCTTAGACCAGATCCGCATCCGGACAGGACTTACGGTAAGCGTTTTAAGTAACTCGGAGCATCGTTTTATCAGTTACAAATCCGTTGCCATGCGTGAGGATTTTGAGCGCATGATCCAGAAGGGCGCAGCCGTTGTGGATGCCGGAGGCGGCGGAATGCAGATCACGGTCTTTTCAAAGGGAAAAGTTGTCACAACACAGCATCTTGCACTCGGTACGATGCGCATGAGAGAGCAGCTTGCCAGAAAGAGCAATAACCTTGCACAGTATGAACTTCAGGTAGAAGAGCTGGTTGACAAAGAACTCGAGGTTTTTAAGGCAATGTACCTTCAGGAGACGAAGATCAAATATCTGATCATCATCGGCGATTATATTTCTGAGATCAGCCGGAAGGTTGAGAAGAATAAGGAAGACAACACCATTGAGGTTGAAAAATTCTTAAAGTACATTAAGGAGCTGGATAAAAAGACATTAGAGGAAATCTCCGAAGAATTAAATCTTTCAAATGAGAGTGATGCACTCGTCATTCCGTATATGATGATTTTCAAATGCATGGCAGAAAGTATCGGTGCAGAGAGCCTCTGGGCACCGGGAACGAATGTCAGCGATGGTATCGCATTCCACTATGCACAGAAGAATAACATGATCCGCGTGGAGCATGATTTTGATGCGGATGTATTGTCTGCAGCAAGAAATCTCTCCGAGCGTTATATGAGTTATACGCCGCATATTGATGCATTGACACAAATGGCAACTCTCATTTTTGACACTATGAAAAAAGTACATGGACTTGGCAGGAGAGAGCGTCTGCTTTTGCAGGTGGCCGCTATTCTGCATGACTGTGGAAAATACATCAGTTTCGCAAATGGCCCGTCCTGTTCCTATGACATTATCATGGCTTCCGAGATTATCGGACTGACGCACAAAGAGCGTGAGATCATTGCCAATACGGTTTTATATAACACATGGACACTCCCGGATTATGAAGATCTTGCGGATAAATTAGATCATGACAGTTATCTGACCGTTGCGAAGCTCTCCGCAATCTTGCGCGTTTCCAATGCCATGGACCGCAGCCATAAGCAGAAGTTTAAGAATGTCAAGGCGACGGTCAAGGGAAGAGAACTTGTGATCACGATCGAGACAATGGATGATATTGCTTTGGAAAAAGCTTTGTTTGATGCCAAGACAGCATATTTTGAAAATGTATTCAGTATAAAGCCGGTCATTAAAGAAAAGAGAGTCTACGGCTGACAGACAACCAAGGGAAAGGCTAGGTTTATCTTATGGAAAAAGAACAGAATTTTAAAAAACCGGAATATTACGAAAACAGGGAATTGAGCTGGCTGAAATTTAATCACCGTGTGCTTAATGAGGCGAGGGATAAATCCATTCAGCTGTTAGAAAGATTAAAATTTGTCAGTATCACATCGTCAAACCTGGATGAGTTTTTTATGGTGCGTGTTGCCTCCCTAAAGGATATGGTGCATGCCAATTATAAGAAAAAAGATATTGCCGGAATGACGGCATCTGAACAGTTAGAGAAAATTAATGAGCGTACAAGAGAACTTGTTACCTTACAGTACAATACCTATAACCGTTCACTGGTTCCACTCATGCACCAGCACGGCATTGTTGTAATGGATGCATTTGAGGATTTGAGTGAGACACAGGCAGCATTTGTTGACCGCTATTTTGAGGATAACGTGTACCCGGTGCTTACGCCAATGGCAGTGGATGCGTCCAGACCATTTCCACTGATCCGGAACAAAACATTGAATATCGCAGCACTTCTTTCCAAGAAAAAAGGAAAAAACGACAAAGAGGAAATTGAATTTGCAACTGTTCAGGTTCCGAGTGTTTTACCTCGTCTCGTACATATTCCTTCGGAAAATGGCAATGAGAAAACTTTTATCTTATTAGAGCAGGTCATTGAACGCAATATTGATAAACTATTTTTAAATTACGATGTACTTTGCGCCTATCCTTATCGTGTCATGCGAAATGCCGACCTTTCCATTGATGAGGATGAAGCCGCAGACCTGTTAAAAGAGATTCAGAAACAGTTGAAAATGCGTCAGTGGGGCGAGGTTATCCGTCTGGAAGTGGAAGACGGTATTGATAAGAAGCTTTTAAATTTCTTAAAAGATGAGTTAAAAGTAGCAGAACAGGATATTTTCCAGATCAACGGACCGATCGATCTTACTTTTTTGATGAAAATGTATGGCTTAGAGGGCTGTGATGATCTGAGAAATGAACCGTATACTCCGCAGCGTGTACCAGAGATCATACCGGGCGAAAATATTTTTGATGAGATCCGGAAAGGTGATATCCTGCTTCATCATCCATATCAGACCTTTGATCCGGTCGTTGACTTTATCCGTCAGGCATCCGTAGATCCTGATGTGCTTGCAATCAAGCAGACACTTTACCGTGTCAGCGGCAATTCACCGATCATCGCATCACTTGCGCAGGCAGCTGAGAATGGGAAACAGGTTTCTGTTTTAGTTGAGTTAAAAGCAAGATTTGATGAGGAAAACAACATTGTCTGGGCGAAAAAATTAGAGCAGGCAGGTTGTCATGTTATTTATGGTCTGGTTGGACTAAAAACACACAGTAAAATCGCATTGGTTGTGCGCAGGGAGGAAGACGGAATCCGCCGTTATGTGCACCTTGGAACCGGAAACTATAACGATTCCACCGCAAAATTATATACAGACTGTGGTATTTTCACCTGCGATGGAGCAATCGGCGAGGACGCGACGGCCGTATTTAACATGCTATCCGGTTATTCTGAACCGCTGTCATGGAATGAACTTGCAGTTGCACCGATCTGGCTGCGCACGAAGTTCACGAAACTAATCTGCCGTGAGACAAAGCATGCGAGAGAGGGAAAACCTGCAAAAATCATTGCAAAAATGAATTCCCTCTGTGATCCGGGAATCATTGAATCCCTTTATGAAGCCTCTGCGGCAGGAGTTAAGATACAACTGATCGTCCGTGGAATCTGCTGTTTGAAAGTTGGAATTCCGGGTGTGAGTGAGAACATCGAAGTCCGCTCCATTGTCGGAAACTTTCTGGAACATAGCCGGATCTTCTACTTTTTCAATGACGGAGAGGAAGAACTTTACATGGGCAGTGCCGACTGGATGCCGCGTAACTTAGACCGCCGTGTAGAGATCCTGTTCCCGGTACTGGATGAGGAATTGAAAAAACGGGTCAAACATATTCTGGATGTGGAGCTGGCTGACACCTTAAAAGCACATGTACTGCAGGCTGACGGCAATTATGAGAAAGTCGACAGACGCGGAAAAGTTGCCTTATCTTCACAGGATGTTTTCTGTAAAGAGGCAATTGCGGCTGTTCCGAAGCCGTCACACGGATATCAGGGGAGAGTATTTATTCCGGCAGAACCGGTAGAATAATAGAAACATTACAAAAGAAGAACTGTTTTTGTGAGGGAGGAAGGTTATGAACAATAAAATTTTATTCGCAGACCTAGACAGTACATTATTATGTGATGATAAGTCGATTTCAGAAAGAAACCGGACTGCAATTCAAAAAATGTTAGAGCAGGGACATTACTTAGTTCTGGCAACAGGGCGTCCGGTGGAAGCGGGCAGAATCGTCGTACAGGATCTTGGACTGACAAGTCCTGGATGCTATATGATCGCATTTAACGGAGCTGTGATCTATGACTGTGCGGCAGACCGTGTGTTATATAAAAGTTCCCTTCCAATCGAGGTGGCACAGGAGATTTTTGACCGCGCACATAAGGCTGGTATTTATGCCCAGACATACAATACGGTCGACATTGTGACAAAGCGCCACACAAAAGAGCTCGATTATTATGTGGAACGCTCCCATATGTCCTACAAACTTACAAAAAGGATTTCAGATTGTCTGGATTCCGAACCGCAGAAAGTCATTTTGATCCGGTTAGAAGATGACGGAAAGCTGAAACGGTTTCAGAAGGCAAATGCTTCCTGGGCAAAAGGCAAATGCAATTCTTTCTTTTCCTGCAAAGAGTATTTAGAATACTGTCCGGTTAACACGGACAAAGGAACCGGGGCACAGTATCTGGTGAAATTGTTAAATATTCCACATACAAGCACCGTTGCGATCGGAGATGAGCAGAACGACATACCGATGATCCAATCCGCACATATTGGCATTGCTATGAAGAACGGGATCGATGATATCAAAAAAGCCGCTGATTATGTCACGGAAAATGATAACAACCATGATGCGATCGCGGAAGTGATTGAGAAGTTTATATTGTAATTAAAAGAACAAAGGCACAACTTATTCCAGATAACAGAAGAATAGTTGTGCTTTTGTTGTATAGATGAAATGCAACATATTATTTTCGTTTTGCTTGAATGGACTCAAGTACAGAATACGGAATATACAGATGTCCGCGTCCCTTGCCAAGTGCAATATCCGGTTTGTTTGAACCATGAAAATCCGAACCGCCACTAATGAGAAGATAATTTTCTCTGGCAAGACGTTTCATTTGTTGTTCTTCCCCGGTGGTGTAAGTAGAGTAAATTGCTTCTAATCCGTCAAGCCCTGCAGGTTTCAGCTCGTCGATCATTTTCTGGAGATTGGTGTTGCTCAGACCATAGAGCAGAGGGTGCGCTAAAATGGCAGTACCTCCGGCTTCTTTGATGAGACGGACTGCATCGGCAGAAGCAACTTTCAATCTTCCGACATAACATTTGCAGTGATCGCCGATATAACGGTCGAAGGCTTCGCGGACACTCTTGATCTGACCATGTTCATATAGAAAGCGTGCAATGTTCGCGCGGGTAATGACACAGTCCGGATTTTCAGCGATCAGTTCTTCCATGGTTATGGAAAGACCTTCTTTCTGCAATGCCTCAACCATAAGGGCGTTTCGTTCACTGCGGCATTTCCGGTACTCGGCTGTTTTTGTCAAAAGCTGTTCATTTTCAATATCAATATATAAACCTACGATATGAACTTCTTTTCCATGATAGTCGGTGGAAAGTTCTATGCCGGGAATCAGTTCAATCCCGGAGGTAGTGGCATAAGGCATTGCTTTTTCAATCCCTGAACAGGTATCGTGATCGGTGAGTGCAAAAGCGGACAGTCCGGCACGTCTGGCTTCGTCTACCAACTCTGTCGGGGTGAAAGTTCCGTCTGATTCTGTTGAGTGTACGTGTAAGTCGATGATTCGTTGATCCATAATTTTTGCCTTTCTTCTATGTAAATGTTTTTCTATGAATGTATTTTTTACAATCACTACATTTGTACTTTGCTGATATTCAAAAAAATGATAGAATATTATAAAAGTGTACTAAATCAGGTGAGAGATTGCAAATAGTTATTTAAAAAAGTTTCAAAAATACACTTGACGAAACAAGTTATTGTGTGTTATAGTATCAGAGTTGTTGAAAACAAAGTAGAGTATCCACTCTCACCGGAGCACAAATTTACAGTGTCTCATGGTCTAATACCTCAAACATCGCATATGCGTATTTGATTGATTGTGGATAGTCTGCCTATCCACTTTTTTTATGTGGAAGCATGAAAAATTATTTTGGAGGTGCAATACCATTAGCGAGTTAATGATTAATGAACAGATCAGAGACAAAGAAATTCGTCTGATCGGAGAAAACGGAGAACAGCTTGGCATTATGTCAGCGAGAGAAGCTATGAAGCTTGCTGAGGAAGCAGAACTTGACTTAGTTAAAATCGCTCCAACTGCAAAACCACCTGTCTGCAAGATTATCGATTACGGTAAGTATCGTTATGAACTGGCAAGAAAAGAAAAAGAAGCCAAAAAGAAACAGAAAGTGGTTGAGCTGAAAGAGATTCGCTTGTCACCGAATATTGATTTAAATGATCTGAATACCAAAATGAACGCTGCAAAGAAGTTTTTATCCAAGGGAGATAAAGTGAAGATCACTTTGAGATTCCGCGGACGTGAAATGGCTCATATGAATGCAAGCAAACACATTCTCGATGATTTCGCAGAAAGCTTATCTGACACAGCAGTAGTGGAAAAAGCACCAAAGGTTGAAGGAAGAAGTATCAGCATGGTGTTGGCAGAAAAGAAATAATTATTTTAAGGAGGAATCTATCATGCCAAAAATGAAAACCAGCAGAGCAGCTGCAAAACGTTTCAAAGTTACAGGAACAGGAAAATTAAAAAGAAGTAAAGCTTATAAGAGACATATCTTAACAAAGAAAACAACAAAGAATAAGAGAAATCTTAGAAAACCTGCAATGGTTGATGCAACAAACGTTAAGAATATGAAGAAGATTTTACCATACGCATAGGAATTAAGTAAGGAGGATTAAAAAATGGCAAGAGTAAAAGGCGGTTTAGGCGCTAAAAAAAGACATAATAGAACTTTAAAATTAGCAAAAGGTTACAGAGGCGCTAGATCTAAACAGTATAGAGTAGCAAAACAGTCAGTTATGAGAGCCTTAACAAGTTCTTATGCTGGTAGAAAAGAAAGAAAGAGACAGTTCCGTCAGTTATGGATCGCTCGTATCAACGCAGCAGCAAGAATGAACGGAATCTCTTACAGCCAGATGATGCACGGATTAAAAATTTCCGGTATCGATATCAACCGTAAGATGTTAGCAGAGATGGCTGTTAATGATGCAGCTGGATTTGCAGCACTTGCAGAAGTAGCTAAAAAAGCAGTAGCTTAATAGAAATTATTAGCAAGAGAACCGACGGCTAGTGACACTTAGCCGTCGGTAAATATGTGTTAAAAGGATAACGCCTTAGTTTACCAGACTGGGGGCGTTATTTTTTTGTGTCGAATAATAGATGTTATCTATGAAATGTTCTGCTTATGCATAGCCCGAAACTCCGACGGTGACATCTCTTTCATCTTATGAAAAGTTTTCGAAAAATAAAGTCCATTGTCAAACCCGATTGAATTTGCAATCGCCGTCACAGAGAGGTCTGAATGTTCTAGCAGATAGCACGCCTGTTTCATACGGAAATCCGTAAGATATTCCTTCGGAGACTGCCCAAGGACGGATTCAAAGGAGCGGAATAGCTGGCTTCGGCTAAGTCCAACATAGGCAGCAATATCTTCTACTGTAATATGATAGGAGTAATTCGAGGAAATATATTCAATTCCCTTCTGTACATAGCTGTTGGCAGAGTTCTGCGCCGTATTCGTTGTTGCTCCATGCATAAAAAGTGCAAGCATTGTATACAAACGCCCGGTCATTTCTACCGCGTGCTCAAATTCGTTTCCGCGCGCGTCATAAATATGGAGAATCTGCCTGTGAATGGATTCGCCTAAAGGCGTATGTTCGATGACAGGTCTTTCAGTCGAAAAGTCAGTCGCTTTTAAGATCATGGAAGCGTCACTTCCGGTAAATCCTACCCACGCATATTCCCACGGATTGGTTTCATCCGCAAAATACAGTACTTCCGTGTTTGGATAAACGAGAAAAGAATCTCCTGCCTGTAACGTGAAAGTTGTATTTTTGATTTTATAATAGCCTTTACCGGAAATCACATAATGGATCAGGTAATGGTCACGGATTCCGGGTCCCCACTGATAAAGCGGATCACATTTTTGGAATCCAACGTTATAGACTGACAGTGACACAAGTTCTTTTTCGGTCACTTTGTAGGAATTTTTATAATTTTGGTTCATAAAAAGGATTCCCTCCTTGCAGCAAGATGAAAATTATGACAATCATAAATATTTATTCATAAAATAAAAAGATATTTTCTGTATCATAAGATGTTGTATTTATATGTATTATATAAAGCATGAAATGAACATGCAACATTTTTACATATAATTTACACATTTTAGTCTATACAATTTCTGCCGGGTGCGTTAATATGTATCCATAGGAAAGGTTAATGAAGCTTCGCAAAACAAGGAGAAAAAATCCTCTGCTCGCTAATGAGCTCGCATTTTTTCTTCGAAAAAACAAGGAGGATTATTATGGCAATTTTAGTTACAGGAGGCGCCGGATATATCGGAAGCCACACATGTGTAGAATTACAGAATGCAGGATATGATGTAGTAGTATTAGATAACTTAAGCAACTCATCTGAGAAATCTTTAGACAGAGTAAAAGCGATCACGGGAAAAGATGTAAAATTTTACAAAGGAGATATTTTAGACAGAGATATCTTAAATAAAATCTTTGAAAATGAAAAGATTGACAGCTGTATTAACTTCGCAGGTTTAAAAGCAGTAGGAGAGTCTGTTGCAAAACCTTGGGAATATTACAATAACAATATTGCAGGCACTTTGACATTGGTTGATGTGATGAGACAGCATGGCTGCAAGAACATTATTTTCTCATCCTCTGCAACGGTATACGGTGATCCGGCAGAGATCCCGATCACAGAGAACTGCCCGAAGGGACAGTGCACGAACCCTTATGGCTGGACAAAATCTATGTTAGAGCAGATTTTAACAGATATCCAGAAAGCGGATCCGGAATGGAATGTCATTTTACTCCGTTATTTCAATCCGATCGGAGCTCATAAGAGTGGAACTATGGGAGAAAACCCAAATGGTATTCCGAACAACTTAATGCCATATGTAACACAGGTTGCTGTCGGTAAATTAAAAGAACTTGGTGTATTCGGAAATGACTACGATACTCCGGACGGAACCGGTGTAAGAGATTACATCCATGTGGTTGACCTTGCAATCGGACATGTAAAAGCATTAAAGAAAATTCAGGAGAATGCAGGACTTTGCATTTACAACCTTGGAACCGGACATGGCTACAGCGTTCTCGACATTGTAAAGAACTTTGAGAAAGCTACTGGCGTTAAGATTCCATACGTCATCAAACCAAGACGCCCGGGCGATATCGCAACCTGCTACTGTGATCCGACAAAAGCAAAAAAGGAGCTTGGCTGGGAAGCACAGTATGGTATCGAAGACATGTGTGCAGATTCGTGGAGATGGCAGAAAAATAATCCAAACGGATATGAGGACTAATTAACTTGTAAAATCATAAAAAATGATTATAGTAGGGGTAACAGAATTCATATGTAGTGTGAATCTGTTACCCTTTTTTGATGAAACAATGGAGAAAATTTACTCCCTTTTCGGAATTGTGTACCTATGGGAAATGAGCTTATAAATATACATTGCAAACAGCAGACATCTATTTTATAATCAAATATAAAAATCGATACTTGTAGATGGAGGTAATCAAAATGAAAGAATATCAACATTTGATTGGAAAGATTATTGTCGCAGTGGCAATTATAGTTGCTGCAATCATTATAGCGCAGGCTATTGGTGGAGCAGGAGAAAGCATTCGTAGTGGCTTGCTGCAATTAGGGGATGCTCTTCGATAACTTCTAGTTTTTAAAAGGAAAAATCAGAAATTTGACGAAGGAGGTTGATTGTATGAAAAAGTTGATAGCATTAGTTTTAGCAGTGGTTTGTGTGCTTGGCTTGGTTGGGTGCAACAACAAGACAATCAATATTGATTTCCCTTTTGAGGTAGGTGATGTTGAAAATATAGAAATGTATCACTTTGTTGGAGTACCTGTGTCAGCAGAAAAGAAGGTCATTGTTGCCGAAGAAACCATAAAGAACTTGTATGATATGTTTGAGGGGCTATCCTTGGAACTCAAAGAGGTAGAGGAAACCGCTGGGGCAGAGGTAACCAGTTTCAGATTTAACCTTTCTGATGGAACAAGTTATGAACTGATTTATGGCTGCGATGGAGTAAAGAAAGGCAGTCTGAAATCTTCCACAGATAATTTTGAATACTTTACAAGTGCAGATATTAGCTCTTATTGGAGCAACACTGACTTAGAGGCAGTTCCCGTTGAAGAAAGCGAGTTGCCAAACTAAGCAGAACAATTTCAGGTTGAATAAACGTTAGGTAAGTTCAGATTCAATAAACCCATGTGTAAATATGCATTTTACTTAGAGTTTTAAGTAATGGGAACACTATTCCTAAAAGGGAGAATCATTTCTTTAATATTGCAGACATGATTAGAAGACAGGGCGGTGAACCAATAATGGTTTGCTGCTCTTTTCACAATAAAAGACAATGGTACAATGGATTTTTAACTTGTTGTATATGATTCTTTTATGCTAAAATACTTAACAGTGTGTATTTCATCGGATCTTGCAATACACAAATTATTGTAAAAACAGGAAAGAGGAAAATCATTATGGCATCAGAATTATTGAAACGAAGTGAAGTAAGAGAGGAAGATACCTGGAAAACAAGTGATATGTACGAAAACACCGGGGCGTGGGAGAATGAATTAAAGGAGATTTCCGCACTCGTAGACAAGGCAGCCGCTTTTGAGGGAAAAGCAGCCGAAAATGCAGACAATCTTTTGGCTGTATTAGAAACAATGGCAGCAGCAGGAGAGAAGATTGAAAAGGCGTTCAACTATTCCGAGCGTCTTTTTGACGAGGATCAGACAAATACAGAACATCAGGCAATGAATTCCAGAGTTTATTCCCTGTATGCAGATATGGGAAGCAAAACAGCGTTTGTTGACCCGGAGATAATTGCAGCTTCCGAGGAGACATTAGAAGGTTTCTTAAAAGCAAAAACGGAATTAGAGCTGTACCGGAAACAGTTAGCAGAGATCCGCCGCTTAAAAGAGCACTGCCTTTCAGCAGAAATGGAAAAACTGCTCGCCATGACGGCTGAAATGAGCCAGACACCGGCAGACACCTTTTCTATTTTGAACAATGCAGATTTTATTTTCCCGGAAATTGAAGATGAGAACGGCGAGAAAGCCCGCATCACACACGGCCGTTATGGCCAGTTTATGCAGTGTGCGAACAGACGTGTCAGAAAAGATGCGTTTGAAAAGATGTATCAGACATACAAACAGTACTTAAATACACTTGCAAGCCTTTACAGCGGCAATATCAAACAGCAGAATTTCCATGCAAAAGCAAGAAAGTATGCTTCTTCGTTAGAAGCCGCAGTGGATGAAAACAATGTTTCCCCAAGTGTTTATTACAATCTGATCGACACTGTGAATAAAAACTTAGATAAAATGCATGCATATGTTGCGCTGCGCAAGAAGTGCCTTGGCTTAGACGAAATGCATATGTACGATATTTATACGCCAATGATTCCGGATATGACAAAGAAAATTCCATTTGAAGAAGCAAAAGAAACCGTATTAAAGGCACTTGCACCTTTGGGCGAGGACTATGTCAATAAAGTAAAAGAAGGATTCGAAAACCGCTGGATCGATGTTTACGAGAATCAGGGAAAGAGAAGCGGAGCTTATTCTGCCGGGGCTTATGGCTGTCATCCGTATGTACTTTTAAATTACAACGGAACTTTGGATGACATGTTCACATTGGCACACGAAATGGGACATGCCATGCATTCGAATTATTCCAACGAGGCACAGCCATACATTTATGCCGGATATAAAATTTTCGTGGCAGAGGTGGCTTCCACCTGCAATGAAATTCTTTTAATGGAATATCTGTTGAAGAATACAACCGACAAAAAAGAGCGTGCATACCTTTTGAACCATTATCTTGACAGCTTCAAGGGGACTGTTTACCGTCAGACACAGTTTGCGGAATATGAGATGCTGACCAATAAAATGTATGAAGAAGGCGAAAGTCTGACGGCAGACAATTTAAGCAGCACGTATCTGGAATTAAACAAAAAATACTATGGCTCTGATATTATTTCCGACGACCAGATCGCATATGAATGGGCAAGAATCCCACATTTTTATTACAATTTCTATGTTTATCAGTATGCGACCAGCTATTGTGCAGCATTTTCTGTGGCACATAAGATTTTGGAAGAAGGCACTCAGGCAGTAGAACGTTATAAAAAGTTCTTATCTGGTGGATGCTCTATGGCTCCGGTCGAGCTGCTTAAGATCGCAGGTGTCAATCTGGAAACACCGGCTCCAATCCAGGATGCACTAAATGCTTTTGGCGAGATCATCAAAGAGATGGAAGCACTTGTAGAATAAGATGTAAAAACACAGGTCTGCACAAATGACAAGCAGACCTGTATTTTTTTTACAAATATTCCCTCAGATCCTGCCGGAGTTTTTCTTCCAGCCGGATAATGGAATCGGTAAGATCTTTGGATTTTTCATCAGCCCCGGAGTACTGGTTTTCATAACGGCAGAGTGATTTGATCCCCATATTACAGCCGTCTACAATGAGGTCTGCAATCGTTTCGTCACTTTCATCCATCATGACTTTGGCGTTGGTTTTCATCCAGGACATTCCTTTTGCAAGCAGATTCGGTTCTTTTGTTTCATCACCGTATTCGACAAGCAGAGCGTGCGTTTTATCGCCTAGTTCCTCATGCTTTTCTTTCGATTTTTCCAGTAAGTCGTACAAATTCCCGTCAGTTACCTTTTCAAGAATCTCGTCAATGGAAAAAACAGCCATTTGGATACCGGAATTACATTCTCTTAACAGCTTTATGGTATCGTTTTCGGACATAGTAAATCCCTCCTGATTTTTTATATGTTTCTGATCCGGTCTTAAAATAAATAAGCAGTTTCGAATCAGTTGTCTCTAGTATGTCTTAAGAATCCAAAAAATATTTAAAATACCAGCCTCAATGAGCGAAAAATATTGACGAGTACCAACTTTCGCTTTATAATAAATTAGTCTATGCATACAGGATAACAGGAAAGTGATGCGAGACAGGACGAATGTATGTCTGCTCTTTTGAGCAGCATGAGAAAGGCATGGTTATTTATGATCAAAAGCATGACCGGATTTGGCCGATGTGAAGTGACCGAAGGAAACCGTAAGTATACGGTTGAGATGAAATCTGTGAATCACCGTTATCTGGATGTGAATATCAAGATGCCGAAAGCGTTGAATTTTTTTGAGAGCACGATCCGTAATTTGCTGAAAGAATATATGGAGCGCGGCAAGGTAGATCTGTATATCACATTTGAGGACTTTTCAGAAGACAATTTCAGTTTGAAATACAACGAGGAATTAGCAGGTGAATACTTAAAACATTTAACTGCAATGGCAGAAAAGTTCGGACTTGAAAATGATGTCAGAGTCAGCACATTATCAAGGTATCCGGATGTTTTCACAATGGAGCAGGTGGAGACAGACGAAAACGAACTCTGGGCAGGTCTTGAGAAAGCACTCCGCGGTGCGGCAGAACAGTTTGTAGCGAGCCGTATCAAAGAAGGCGAGCACTTAAAGAATGATCTTTGTGCAAAACTTGACAATATGTTAACTTATGTTGACTTTATCGAGGAACGTTCTCCGGTTATCATGAAGGATTACAGAGAACGCCTTGAAAATAAGGTGAAAGAACTGTTAGAGGACAAACAGATTGATGATGCGAGAATTGCCACAGAGGTTACTATTTTTGCAGATAAGATCTGTGTGGATGAGGAAACAGTGCGCTTAAGAAGCCACATTAAAGCAACCAAAGATGCACTTGAGGCTGGTGGAAGCATCGGACGTAAGTTAGACTTCATCGCACAGGAGATGAACCGTGAGGCAAACACCATTCTTTCCAAAGCGAATGACCTGGAGATTTCTGATACTGGAATTAATCTGAAAACAGATATCGAAAAAGTCAGGGAACAGATCCAGAATATCGAATAGGAATTATTTTATGGGAAAGTTAATGAATATCGGCTTTGGCAATATGGTCAATACCGATAAGATCGTCAGCATTATCTCTTCGGACTCTGCACCGGCAAAACGCATGATCTCCCGTGGAAAAGAGCAGGAGACTTTAATTGACGCGACGCAGGGAAGAAGAACGAAAAGCGTGATTTTTACAGAAAATAATAAAATAATATTGTCGGCATTGCAGCCGGAGACGCTTGCCGGCCGGTTTAATGGCAATGTCTCGGAGGGTGACTATGATACAAAAGAGTAAGGGAATTTTAATTGTACTTTCCGGCTTTTCCGGTTCTGGAAAAGGAACCATTATGAAAGAACTGATGAAAAAATATGACTCGCAGTATGCGTTATCGATCTCGGCAACGACACGTTCTCCAAGACCGGGTGAGACGGACGGAGTGGAATATTTTTTCAAAACAAAAGAGCAGTTCGAAGAAATGATCGAGAAAGAAGAACTGATCGAGTATGCAAAGTATGTAGACAACTACTACGGAACACCGAAGGCATATGTAGAAGAACAGCTTTTAGCTGGTAAAGATGTTATTTTGGAGATTGAGATCCAGGGCGCTTTGAAAGTAAAAGAGAAGTTCCCGGATACACTGTTAATGTTTGTCACACCGCCAAGCGCAGAGGAATTAAAGAACCGCCTTGTCGGAAGAGGAACAGAGGAGATGAGCGTTATCGAATCAAGACTTTCGAGAGCGGTCGAAGAGGCACAGGGAATTGAGGCATACGATTATCTGATCGTCAACGATAAACTTGATGACTGTGTGGAGGAAGTTCATTCCATTATACGCAATGAACATTTCCGCGTTTCCAGAAATCTGTCAGCAATTTATGATATGAGACACCAGCTTACAGCTTTTTCCCAAAAAGATTAAATAATGTTTGCAAAAACATCGAAAAAAGCTTACATTAGATATCGGAAATCAGATATCTTTGATAAAAAATAAATGAAAATGAATCAGCCGTAAGGCAGAAGAGAGGTAATAATATGATACATCCATCCTATGTTGAATTAATGAAAGTAGTAAATAACAATACGGAATTCGGTGAGGAACCAGTTGTTAACAGCCGTTACTCCCTCGTGATCGCTGCTGCAAAGAGAGCACGCCAGATCATTGCCGGAGACGAACCAATGGCAGATAAGGTCACATGTCCGAAGCCATTATCCATCGCTGTAGAGGAACTTTACGAAGGCAAGGTAAAGATTATTCCTGATACAGAAGACGAGGATTAAAAAGAACCCGTCAGGGCTGCCGCACTTTTGAACGCAATTGTGCGACAGCCCTTTTGCCATGTGCACCTGACAGAGGATATTTGCTATTTATGGCAGTGTTAGATTAAGAAAGAAAGAGAGAATCGAATGAAATTATTATTTGTATCCCTCGGATGCGACAAAAACTTAGTAGATACAGAATTTATGCTTGGCATGCTCCGTGATGACGGAATCGAGATTACGAATGATGAAACCGAGGCAGATATCATTATCATCAATACCTGCTGTTTCATCAACGATGCAAAGGAAGAGAGTGTTAACACCATTTTAGAAATGGCGGAATACAAAAAGACCGGACCATTAAAAGCACTCATTGTAACCGGATGCCTTGCACAGCGCTACAAAGATGAGATCAAGACAGAGATTCCGGAAGTAGATGCAATTCTCGGAACCAATTCTTATGAAGATATCGTAAATGCAGTGCATGAAGCATTAGGTGGCACATTCTATGAGAATTTCAAGACTTTAGAAGGACTTCCGTCCATTCATACAAAACGGACTGTCACAACAGGCGGACATTTTGCCTATTTAAAGATCGCGGAAGGCTGCAACAAACGCTGTACCTATTGTATCATTCCATATATCCGTGGTAATTACCGCAGTGTACTAATGGAAGATCTGATCGAACAGGCAAAAGATCTCGTGGCAAACGGAGCCAAAGAACTGATTCTTGTTGCACAGGAAACAACCCTTTACGGAATTGATCTTTACGGAGAAAAATCTCTGCATAAGTTATTAGACGAGTTAAATAAGATTCCGGGACTGTTCTGGATCCGCATTATGTACTGTTATCCAGAAGAGATCTATGAAGACTTAATTGATTCTATGATCCGCAACGAGAAAGTCTGTCATTATCTTGATATCCCGATCCAGCATTCGAATGACACAATGTTAAAGCGCATGGGGCGGAGAACAAGTCATGACGATCTGATTCGCATCATCACACATTTAAGAAATCGTATCCCGGATATAACATTGAGAACTACGTTGATCTGCGGTTTTCCGGGTGAGACACAGGAGATTCACGAGGAACTCATGCAGTTTATCAATGACATGGAGTTTGACCGCTTAGGTGCATTCACCTACTCACCGGAAGAGGGAACTCCGGCTGCTGCCTTCGAAGATCAGGTGGATGAAGAACTGAAGAAGGACTGGCAGGCAGATGTCATGGAACTTCAGGAGGAAGTGATCTTTGATAAAAATGAAGAGATGAAGGGCAGAGAGCTCTATGTTTTCATTGAAGGACAGGTAGATACCGACAATGCCTATGTCGGAAGAACTTACCGTGACGCTCCGGATATTGACGGCTATATCTTTATCAATACCGATGAAACACTGATGACCGGTGATATCGTAAAAGTAAAAGTCACAGGCGCTTATGAGTATGATTTAATTGGAGAAATCTGCGACTAGATTTCAGAAAGAAGGAATGATTATGAATTTACCTAACAAATTAACCACGTTTCGTGTGATCTTAATTCCATTTTTTGTATTTTTTATGCTTGCACCAAATATGACCGGTGTTAACAATTACATCGCAGTTGCTATTTTTATCGTGGCAAGCCTTACCGATCTTCTTGACGGCAAAATTGCCAGAAAATACAACCTTGTCACAAACTTTGGAAAGTTCATGGACCCGCTGGCAGACAAGCTGTTAGTATGCTCTGCAATGATCTGTCTGATTCAGACCGGACAACTGGCTGCATGGATTGTTGTGATCATTATTGCCAGAGAGTTTATCATCAGCGGTTTTCGTCTGATCGCATCTGACAACGGTGTTGTCATCGCTGCAAGCTACTGGGGCAAATTTAAGACTACTTTCCAGATGCTTATGGTCATTGTACTTATTTTAGATATCCAGATGCCATTCTTCCAGATTTTAGGCACGATCCTTACTTATGTGGCACTGATTCTTACCGTTGTTTCTCTGATCGATTACATTGTAAAGAACAAAGATGTTTTAAAAGAGCAGAACTAAAACAATAACGCAGGAATTTATTTTCTGAAATAAGGAGAAAAAATATGAGAATTATAGCTGGTACCGCCAGAAGCCTTCCTTTGAAAACGATCGAGGGCATGGATACAAGACCAACCACTGACCGTATCAAGGAGACTTTGTTTAATATGCTCCAGAATGATGTGCCGGGATCTTATTTCCTGGATCTGTTTGCCGGAAGCGGGCAGATTGGATTAGAAGCAGTCAGCCGTGGCGCAAGATATGCCGTTTTCGTGGAAAATAACAAAAAAGCATGTGCCTGTATTGAAGACAACATTCATTTTACGAAGTTTGACAAGGAAACAAAACTTCTTCAGAGTGATGTTATTTCCGCCATTCGAAGCATGGAAGGAAAGTATAAGTTTGATGTAATTTTTATGGACCCGCCATACAATCACGAGTATGAAAAGGAAGTTTTGGAATGTTTGAAGGATTCTTCCATTTTAAAAGAAGATACGCTGATCGTTGTAGAGGCATCCTTAGATACTTCCTTTGACTATTTAAGTGATCTTGGCTTCGAATTGAAAAAGTTAAAAACATATAAGACAAATGTTCACGCTTTTATTACAAAAGCAGAATAAAAAAGTGTCATAATTTTAACAAAGTTATGATCCGCAGTCTGGAAAGGCAGATACATTATGAAAAAAGCAATTTATCCGGGCAGCTTTGACCCGCTGACCTTAGGACATATTGATATTATAAAAAGAGCATCCAACATTGTTGATGAACTAGTGGTCGGAGTCTTGAATAACAGTGCAAAAAACTCATTGTTTTCTCTGGATGAACGTGTTAGTATGATTAAAGAGATGACAAAAGATCTTCCAAATGTGTCTGTCACATCCTTTGACGGACTTTTGGTAGAACATATGAAACAGATCAATGCAACGATCATCGTGCGTGGTCTGCGTGCAGTGACTGATTTTGAGTATGAATTACAGATCGCACAGACGAACCATGTGGAGAATCCGGAAGTGGAGACCATTTTTTTAACGACAAGTCTTCAGTATTCCTATTTAAGTTCCACGATCGTGAAGGAGTTTGCGTCTTATGGAGGCGATATCTCCAAGTTTGTTCCTGCACAGTTTATTGACAGAATTTATGCAAAATATAACATATCAAAATAAGGAGTGTTTCCAATGGCAAGCAGAATCGAACAGATTATCGAAGAAATTGAAGAATATATCGACGGCTGTAAATATCAGGCATTATCTTCTTCAAAAATCATTGTAAACAAAGACGAATTAGAAGAACTTTTGAGTGAGCTTCGTTCCAAAACACCGGAAGAAATCAAACGTTATCAGAAGATCATCAGCAATAAGGAAGCAATTTTAGCAGATGCACAGGCAAAAGCAGATGCGATCATTGCCAAAGCGCAGGTGAAGACAGATGAACTTGTAAGTGAGCATCAGATCATGCAACAGGCATATGCGCAGGCTAATGAAGTAGTTATGATCGCAACCAAGCAGGCACAGGAGATTTTAGATAACGCAACGAATGATGCAAATAATATCCGTATGGGTGCTATGCAGTACACAGATGACATTTTAAGAAATCTTGAGACTTCGATTTCCCATGCAATGGATTCTGCAAAGGCAAGACATGACAATTATATGTCCTCCCTGCAGGAATTTTATGACGTTGTATCTTCCAACCGCGCAGAATTAAATCCAACTGCAGAAGATACCGTTTCCGATAATACCGAGAATCTGCCAAAGATTGACATTTCTCCGGATATGTTAAAATAATAACATACTGACAAAAACGGACAGTATCAGGGTACATAAAGAGAGAAGCAGTTTTATCAGACAGTATTTTTTCATGGAAAGAGCCGTTCCTCTGATCATGGAAGAGGTCTGTGCGATACCGCTGAATCCACCAAAGGCTGTGGAAGTCATTGCCACGATATATTTGATACGGATAGTTAAGTCTGTATCAGCAAGGCAGTTGATTCCGTTGGTGATTTCCAGACAGTTTTCAAGCAAAAGTGCTGCAGGCTTTGGAATTGGCAGATTTTCCACGATTGAGATCAAAATGGAAAAAAGCATAATATATCCGCCAATCCTGATGAGTGTTTCAAAACCGTTCATAATGGCGGCATCTATGATCTTAAAGTTCATTTGTGATCTGGATGCCGATTTTTCATGCCCATTTTTTACATGCTCTTTTGGAAAGAGAATCATGCAAAGAAACAGTGCCGGGCCATATAAGATCAGAAGGCTGATTCCAAACATACCGGATAGCTGTAACTGCTGCAACAGGATATAACTTCCGATAAACACCGGACTGATATTATTGGTGGTATAAAATAGGATTTCTGCTTCTTTTGGATTGATTTTATCTGCTTTTAAAAGTTCGGCGCAGTTTTTGCTTCCCATAGGAAACCCGAATAAAAATCCGGTGCACAGGATAAAAATTCCCTCTCCGCTGATTGGCAGAAACAGACGGAAGATCTTTTCAAAACGTTTTGTCAGTGCATCCATGTAGCCTGAATGGATCAGGACGTTGGAAATAATCGCAAAAGGCAGAAGGGTAGGGAGTATTTTTTCATACCAGAGCACAAGTCCATTTCTGGATGCACTCACAGCGTCTGCTGGATAAAGCAGGATGTATCCTGTTAAAATAAGAATTGCAAAGCATATAAGTTTCTTTTTCATAGTAAAATATATTGTTTTGAATTACAAAAAATGTAATTTATTTGTAACTTCCGTGACATTTATTATGAAATAGTGGGGATATGATTTTGGTGCACCAGAAATTTCTTCGTTATCTGTTACTTTTTATACTGATCGTTCTGATCAATGTATATCTTGGAATTTACATTGACAGTGAGCTGCTTAAGATAAATTGTTTTCCATATGAGACAGCCTTTGAGAATTTCCGGGATGAAGAAATAGAAGAAGATGTGCTGAATGGCTTTTTATATGCCACTGAAAATCATCCACGGGAGGAAAAAGGTCAGACAGATATAGATAACCAATCCGGTAAGGAAGCCATTTATGATGTTGATATTGCCAAGTTTAGTGAATACCTTGCCATGTACTTTGCACTCGACCACACCTGCACGGATACAGAGCTGTTAGATCAGAATATTGCTTTTGTAAAGGAACACCAGCCTGAAAAATTTGAGTCGATCCAGAGTAAAATTGAGGCTATGTGGACGGATGCAGTTCTTTTTCCGGTCGGAACTATCGAAAATAAGCCGGAAGCGACCGTGGATTTTACAAATTCATGGAGGCAGAGCAGAACATTTGGAGGCGACCGCTTTCATGAGGGCTGTGATATTATGGCATCCTTAAATGAACGTGGTATTTATCCGGTTTACAGTGTCTCTGACGGTTTTGTAGAGAACATCGGCTGGCTTCGCCTCGGTGGTTACCGCATTGGAATCCGCAGTGAACATGATGTTTATTTTTATTATGCACATCTTTCAGACTATGCAAAGGACTTTCAGATTGGAGAAGAAGTAAAAGCCGGGACACTGCTCGGATTTATGGGCGATACCGGATACAGTGATATAGAAGGCACGACAGGCAATTTCCCGGTGCATCTGCATTTTGGCATATACTTTAATGATGAATCCGGGAATGAGTTCAGTGTAAATCCTTTTCCACTGCTTCGTTATTTAAATAGCACCTCATTCGCAAATTATGAAAATTGCCTTGGCTCTGAATAGATACAATAATAAGAAAGATATAGGAATATAGGATGCGCTTAGATAAATTTTTGACAGAAATGGGGCTTGGCACCCGCACAGAAGTAAAAAAACTCTTGAAATCAAAACAGGTTACCGTAAACGGGGAAATTGTCACAAAACCAGAAACAAAAGTCGAACCACAAACCGATCAGATCTGCTATAAGGGAGAAGTTATCGCTTACTGCGAATACGAATACTATCTGTTTCATAAACCGGCAGGATGTGTGACTGCAACCGAGGACAATCTCCATAAAACAGTCATGGACTATCTGACGGACACTGTCCGCTCGGATCTTTTTCCGGTCGGAAGACTTGACATTGACACGGAAGGGCTGCTTCTGATCACAAACGACGGCGCATTGGCACACGATCTGTTAAGTCCGTCAAAGCATGTGGCAAAAACTTATTATGCCGTGATCGACGGAATGGTTGCCGAAGAAGATGTTAACCTTTTTGAAAAGGGTGTTGACATTGGAGAGGAAAAGCTGACAAAACCTGCCAAATTGCGTGTTTTAGAAAGTAAACCAACATCAAAAATTGAGTTAACAATCACGGAAGGCAAGTTTCATCAGGTCAAACGGATGTTTGAAGCCGTTGGGAAAAAGGTATTATATTTAAAACGTATTTCCATGGGACCATTGCAGCTTCCAGACGATTTAAAACCGGGAGAGTACCGTCCGTTAACAGCGCAGGAGATTGCGGCATTGAAAACCGCAGATAAATAAGTTATACTACATAAGTTATCAATTTAGCGAAAAGTAAGTTTTTAGATAGAAAGGTTAAGCACAAATGAGTCATGGATTTTTACCAATCAGCAAAGAGGATATGAAAGAAGCTGGCATAGAACAGCTTGATTTTGTATACATCTGTGGAGATGCTTATGTCGATCATCCGTCCTTCGGACATGCAATCATTTCACGTATTTTAGAGGCACATGGATATAAAGTAGGAATTATCGCACAGCCGGATTGGAAAGACAAAGAATCCATTAACCGGTTAGGTGAGCCGCGTCTTGGATTTTTAGTTTCTGCCGGAAACATGGATTCTATGGTCAATCATTATTCCGTTTCCAAGAAGCGCAGAACGACCGACGCCTTTACACCGGGTGGAATCATGGGAAAAAGACCGGATTACGCAACGATCGTTTACTGCAATCTGATCCGCCAGACTTACAAACACAAACCGATCATCATTGGTGGAATCGAGGCAAGCTTAAGACGTCTTGCACATTATGATTACTGGTCAAATAAATTAAAGCGTTCCATTCTGTTAGATTCCGGTGCTGACCTGATTTCCTATGGAATGGGAGAGCACAGTATCGTTGAGATCGCAGACGCCTTAGACAGCGGACTTGATATCAAAGATATTACATTTATTGACGGAACCGTTTACAAGACCAGAGACAGAGAGAGCATTTATGATGCGATCGAACTGCCGCATTTTGAAGCGTTAAAGGCGGACAAGCTGGAATATGCAAAAAGTTTTTACATCCAGTACAGCAATACCGATCCTTTTTCCGGAAAACGCTTATTTGAGACTTATGATGAAAAATTATTTGTGGTGCAGAATCCTCCGGCAAAACCTCTGACACAGTCTGAAATGGATTCTGTATACGCCCTTCCTTATATGAGAGATTATCATCCGTCTTATAAGGAATTAGGCGGCGTTCCGGCAATCGAGGAAGTAAAATTCTCTCTGATCAGCAACCGCGGCTGTTACGGCGGCTGTAGTTTCTGTGCCCTGACGTTTCATCAGGGAAGAATCATTCAGACCAGAAGCCACGAGTCTATTTTAGCAGAGGCAAATAAGATCATCTGGGAGCCGGACTTTAAGGGATATATTCATGATGTTGGCGGTCCGACTGCCAATTTCCGTGCGCCTGCATGTGACAAGCAGATGACAAAGGGAGCCTGTCCGCACAAACAGTGCCTTTTCCCGAAACCATGCCAGAATCTGAAAGTCGATCATTCTGACTATTTGAAATTACTCCGAAAACTCCGGGAACTTCCGAATGTGAAAAAAGTTTTTATCCGTTCCGGAATCCGGTTTGACTATCTGATTTATGATAATGACCGCACATTTTTACGCGAATTATGCGAACATCACGTCAGCGGACAGTTAAAGGTTGCTCCGGAACACATCTCGGATGCTGTTTTAGAAAAAATGGGAAAACCGAGTGTGGATGTTTACAACCGCTTTGTAAAAGCTTACAAGGACATGAACGAAAAGATTGGAAAGAAGCAGTATCTTGTTCCGTATCTGATGTCCTCACACCCGGGTTCCACTTTAAAAGAGGCAGTTGAACTTGCAGAGTTTTTAAGGGATCTTGGCTATATGCCGGAGCAGGTACAGGATTTTTATCCGACACCTTCGACGATCTCTACCTGTATGTATTATACCGGAGTTGACCCTAGAAACATGCAGCCGATTTATGTTGCAATCAACCCTCATGAGAAAGCAATGCAGCGTGCACTTATCCAGTACCGCAATCCGAAAAATTACGATCTCGTCTATGAGGCACTTGTGAAAGCCGGAAGAACAGACCTCATCGGGTTTGATAAGAAATGCCTGATCCGTCCACGGCAGGGCGAATATAAAAATCATGGCGAGCGCAAGAACGGAAGTGGTCCAGGCAGATATTTTGACGGAAGATCAGGCAGTGAGAATCGTAAGAACGAGCAAAAGCAGGGAAAGAAGAAAACAATCCGGAATGTGCATAATAAAAAGGCTTCCGGCAAAACCACAGCCAAAACCGGAACATCCGGCAGAAAAAACAGTAGCAGCGCAAATAAAAGTGTAAGAAAACATTCTTAAGAAAGAGCATTTAGTTTATGAAACAGTTTACGATCAGTCCGAATGAATCCGGGCAGCGTTTTGACAAATATTTAAAAAAATTATTGAGCAATGCATCCGGCAGTTTTGTATACAAGATGCTGCGCAAGAAAAATATAACTTTAAATGATCATAAGGCAGACGGAACCGAAAAATTAAACACAGGCGATCTTGTCAAATTATTTTTGTCAGATGAGACCTTTGACAAATTTTCGAGTAATGTTCAGGCAAATTCAGAGTACCTGAAGTTAAAGTCAATTGATTCAAGCAGACTTCAGGTCGTTTATGAAGATGCTGACGTGATCATCATCAATAAACCTTCCGGCATGTTATCCCAGAAGGCAGTCCCGGAAGATATTTCTGCAAATGAGTATATTCTTTCCTATCTGATCCAGAAGGGAACGCTCCGTGAGGAACAGTTAAAAACCTTTAAACCTTCGATCTGTAACCGTTTAGACCGTAACACCTCAGGTCTTCTGATCGCAGGAAAGACGCTAAAGGGACTTCAGACCATGTCAACGGCTCTTAAGACACGTACTGTTCAGAAGTATTACCGTTGTATTGTAAAAGGAGAACTGCGTGAGAGAACACATTTGAAAGGTTATCTTTCCAAAGATGAACAGAAAAACAAAGTAACTGTTGTTTCCCATATTCGTCCGGAGCAGAAAGCAGATTATCTTCCGATTGAGACAACGTACCGCCCGGTTGCGGTTGCAAATGGATTTACAGAATTAGAGGTTCATCTGATCACCGGACGTTCCCACCAGATCCGTGCGCACCTTTCTTCCATTGGGCATCCAATCGTCGGTGACGGAAAATACGGTGATTTAAAAACAAATGAACGTTTCCGTAAAGAGGTTCATGTTCGTTCTCAACTGCTTCATGCATACCGCATTGTATTTGAGGACAAAAGAGAAGTGATCGCGCCTTCCGGCAGGGAATTTGAAGACGCGTGGGACTATATACAGACAGGTTTCTGTTAACGTTAAGCTGATGTTTCGGTGGTTCGCCGGACATCAGCCTTTTAATTCTAAAGTTGGAGCTGCATCAATGATTTCCTGAAGCGGCGTCCACTGCATCAGATCCTCATTGGAATCGTTTTCGTCCTTTGTATTCCGTTCAAATCCGTTATCGCCGGAACTTTTGCGCTGTTTCTTTGCATCCTCTATCGTATCCGGGAGCCTGTGATAAGCGGAAGAATGATGAAATTCCTTGGAAATCTCATTATAGGCAGCAACTAAATATTCTTTGTCAGGATCATCATCAGAAACACCGCCGATAGCCGCGGCAATATATCCGTTTGCTTCCTGCTTGGACTTTGCATGCTTTAACTGGTTTTCTAACATTTCAGCCATTTTCTGAACACGGAGCGCACGCTGATAGGCATCCGGGTAATTCATCTTCAAAAATTCCATTTCCTGTGCCGTCAGTTTTTTCCCATGCTTTAATTTATTCATAATATGCTGTAATTTCTGCTGCTTTTTTTCCTCGGCGGCTGCATCATTGGTGTTTTTTGTGACTGCATCCATATATTGTAAAATTCCGGTGTTGTCAGATGAAGTGTTTTTTGCCTGTGAAGAAAAGATTGTTTTTCCTGTCAGTTGATTCAGAGTAATTTGCATATAAAAATCCTCCCCGATGATTTATAGGATATATCGGTAATTTGGGATGTTTTATTAATGCAAGAAAAAGAATATCAGAAAGTGTAGCTTTGTTCCTGAGTAGAAACGAAAGAGTTCTGTTTTATCCCGGAACGCAAAAAGTCCTCCTGAATAACCTCAGAAGGACTGTCTGGCAAATCGTATTATTTTGAAACACTGTTAATATGGCGCTTGATCGCTTCAAAGCTTTCCGCACTGACATCATGTTCGATCTTACATGCATCCTCCGCAGCAACACGAGGATCAACTCCGAGCATCACAAGCCAGCTTGAAAGAGTGGTATGACGTTCATAAATCTTCTCAGCCACTTCACGTCCGGACTCAGTAAGGTGAATATATCCCTCCGGACTTACCGTGATAAATCCGTTCTCCCGAAGATTTTTCATTGCGACACTGACGCTGGGTTTTTTAAAATTCATCTCATTTGCAATATCAATGGAACGAACATTTCCCAATCTATGATTTAATACAAGAATGGTTTCGAGATAATTCTCAACTGATTCATTCATTACCATAAAAAATACCTCCCAAAAGAATCTATACTTGTCAATCTGTGATGATTGATAAATATGTATAAAATTATCATAACATACAACCACTTTTTTTACAAATTGGATTTGAATATTTCATAAAAATTTATTATTAGTACTGATATTATGGTATAATCAAATTGTATATAAAAATAAGGCAGGAAATAATAATGGCAACCTGGAATTCACGCGGATTAAGAGGTTCCACCTTAGAGGAATTTATCAACCGCACCAATGAAAAATATTTAGAGAACGGACTGGCGCTGATCCAGAAAGTGCCAACCCCGATCACTCCAATCAATATAGATAAAGAAACGAGACACATCACGTTAGCTTATTTTGACCAGAAAAGTACCGTTGATTATATCGGTGCCGTGCAGGGAATTCCGGTCTGTTTTGATGCAAAAGAGTGTAATACAGATACCTTTCCGCTTCAGAACATCCATGAACATCAGGTCGTTTTTATGGAGAATTTTGAAAAGCAGGGTGGCATTGCATTTTTTTTGTTAAGCTATACCGCGCGGGATGAATTTTATTATCTGCGTCTTGTAAAATTATTGGAATTCTGGAACCGTGCGAAAGAGGGCGGCAGGAAAAGCTTTCGCTATGAAGAATTGGAACCGGAATTTTTTCTTCCAAAGAGCAGAGGCGTGCTTGTTCCGTATCTTGATACGATGCAAAAAGATTTGGCAATGAGGGATTGACAAGTATATCTTCTTCTCATATAATAAACCAAACAGTTTCATTTGCTACCACATTAGCATACTAAAGTGCTTATAGAATATAATTTAAGGTACGCAGCTTTGAAACATCAGGTTAACGTAAAGGGAAAGGCATTAGATTCATTATGAAAAAACAGTTATTACATACACCGGAAGGTGTGCGTGACATTTACAACGAGGAATGTGAGAAAAAGCTTGTTCTCCAGTCTGATTTACTTCGCATATTAAAAGGTTATGGCTATCATCCAATCCAGACGCCGACCTTTGAATTTTTTGATATTTTCGGAAAAGAGATTGGAACTACACCTTCGAAGGAATTATATAAGTTTTTTGACAGAGAGGGAAATACCCTCGTCTTAAGACCGGATATGACACCTTCCATTGCGAGGGCAGCGGCAAAGTATTTTATGGATGAGGATATGCCGATACGCCTCTGCTACATGGGAAATACATTCATCAACAACAGCAGTTATCAGGGAAGATTAAAAGAAAGCACACAGCTTGGAGCAGAGCTGATCGGAGACAGTACTGTTGACGCAGATGCAGAGATTTTATCCATGGTTGTGGAATGCCTGAAAAAAGCCGGCTTAAAAGAGTTCCAGTTAAGCGTTGGTCATGCCGACTTCTTTCAGGGACTTGTGGAAGCTGCAGGAATCAGCGAGGAGGACGAGGAAGAACTTAGAGAACTGCTTGCCAACAAAAACTTTTTCGGTGTGGAGGAGTTCGCTGAAACACTGAACTTAAAGTCCGAACTGAACGAACTTTTCCATATGCTTGGAAGTTTAAATATCGACTTGAACGATCTGAAACGTGCAAAAGAACTGGCTGCTTCTTATCCTAGAATTTTAGCTGCGATCCATAACCTTGAAGAACTTCATAAAGTACTTGAAGTCTATGGAATCAACAAGTATATTTCCTTTGAACTTGGCATTATCAGCAGCTATCAGTATTATACCGGTATTATTTTTTCCGGGTATACGTTCGGAAGCGGTGAACCGATCGTAAAGGGTGGACGCTATGACAAGCTTTTAACCTACTATGGAAAAACTTCAGCCTCGATTGGATTTGCAATTGTGATCGACCAGTTAATGGCTGCTTTATCCAGACAGAAAATCAATATTTCCATAGACAATCACAGCGAGCTGATCGTCTACACAAAAGAAAATCAGGCAAACGCTATTTTAACTGCAAAAGAAAAACGTGCAGCCGGAACACCGGTTGAGATTATTTTAAAAGATACTGCAAAAACGAACGAAGATTATCAGAACTATGCAAAGCGTAATCGTATCCAGACAGTGATTTTTATGGAGGATTAGACAATGGAAGACATGAGATACCTGACCTTTGCATTAGGAAAGGGCAGACTTGCAAAGAAAACCCTGGAATTATTTGAACAGATCGGCATTACCTGTGAGGAGATGAAGGACAAAGACACAAGAAAACTGATCTTTGTGAACGAGGAATTAAAGCTTCGTTTCTTCCTCGCAAAAGGGCCGGATGTTCCTACTTATGTAGAATATGGTGCTGCCGATATCGGAATCGTAGGAAAAGATACGATTTTAGAGGAGGGACGCAATATTTACGAAGTGCTTGATCTTGGCTTTGGCAAATGCCGTATGTGTATCTGCGGACCGGAGGAAGCACGTGACCTGTTGCAGCATCACGAACTGATCCGCGTGGCAACAAAGTACCCGCATATTGCCAAAGACTATTTTTACAATAAAAAACATCAGACAGTCGAGATCATCAAGCTGAACGGTTCCATTGAGTTAGCGCCGATCGTTGGACTCTCCGAAGTGATCTGCGATATCGTAGAGACCGGTTCCACACTCCGTGAAAACGGACTTACCGTATTAGAGGAAGTGTGTCCGCTTTCTGCGCGCATGGTGGTCAATCAGGTAAGCATGAAAATGGAAAATGAACGTATCACAAAACTGATCGCCGATCTGAAAAACGTGATCAAAAATCAGGCATAGCCGAAATGATGATAGTGAAAGGAAGACAATCCAATGAGAATTTTAAAACTAACGAAAGAAACACAGACAAATATATTGGAGAATTTATTAAAAAGAAGCCCAAATTCCTACGGTGAATTTGAGAGCCGTGTCAACGACATTATCCAGAATGTCCGGGAAAAACGCGATGAAGCGATTTTTGATTACACGTTAAAATTTGACGGTGCAGTCATTAATAAAGACAATATCAGAGTGACAGAGGATGAGATTAAGGAAGCTTATGAACAGGTTGATCCAAAGCTTTTAGATGTCATCCGCAAGGCACTGGTAAACATCCGCGACTACCACGCAAAACAGAAGCAGTACTCGTGGTTTGATTCAGATGAATCCGGTATTATCTTAGGACAGAAAGTAACTCCGTTAAAAACGGTCGGTGTCTATGTGCCGGGTGGAAAAGCCGTTTATCCTTCCTCCGTCCTTATGAACGTGATTCCGGCAAAAGTAGCTGGTGTTTCCAATATCATTATGACGACTCCATGCGGAAAGGACGGAAAAGTATATCCTTCCACTCTGGTAGCAGCCAAGGAAGCCGGTGTAGATCAGATTTACAAAGTCGGCGGTGCACAGGCAATCGCAGCCCTTGCATTTGGAACCGAGAGCATCCCAAAAGTAGATAAGATCGTAGGACCGGGCAATATTTATGTTGCATTGGCAAAAAAAGCTGTTTTTGGCTACGTCAGCATTGATTCGATTGCAGGTCCAAGCGAGATCATGGTACTTGCAGATGAGACTGCAAATCCACGCTTTGTAGCGGCAGATTTATTATCACAGGCAGAACATGATGAAATGGCGTCTGCAATTCTTGTGACAACAAGCGAGGAACTTGCAAAGCAGGTATCTGTGGAAGTCGATAAATTCGTTGCAACGCTTTCCAGAAAAGAGATCATCCAGAAGTCATTGGATAATTATGGCTATATTCTTGTTGCAGACACCATGCAGGATGCGATTGACACGGTCAATGAGATTGCTTCCGAGCACTTAGAACTCGTGACAAAGAATCCGTTTGAGGTAATGACCAAGATCCGCAATGCCGGAGCAATCTTTATCGGAGAGTATTCCAGCGAACCGTTAGGAGATTATTTTGCCGGACCAAACCATGTACTTCCGACCAACGGAACTGCAAAATTCTTCTCACCACTTAGTGTAGATGATTTTATCAAGAAATCCAGCATTATCTCATACTCAAGAGAAGCATTAGAGCCTGTATACAAGGATATCGTGCAGTTTGCAGAGTGTGAAAAACTGACGGCACATGCTAATTCCATCCGGGTGCGGTTTGAAGATTAATTGTATCTATTCAGCACCCATTCGCAAAACCGCTCTTTCAGAGCTTTCCTTGAATAACAAGCATGCTTGTTATTTGCTCATTGTGGTTACTTCGCCAAAGAAATTTTCAAAATTATGCTCATTCATGCAAGCATGATTCGCAAATTTATGAAAATTACCTTGGCTCTGAATAGATACAAAGAATTAATAATTACTTAAGTTGAAAAAACAAGCAGAAAGGTTTAAAATAAAATGGCGCGTACAGCAGATTATGTTCGTAAAACTAAAGAAACAGATATATCATTACATTTGAATTTAGACGGTACCGGCAATTCCTCGATCAATACGGGAATCGGTTTTTTTGACCATATGTTAGACGGATTTGCAAGACATGGACTGTTTGACTTAAAGGTGAATGTTGTCGGGGATCTTGCAGTAGACTGTCATCATACAATTGAAGATACCGGCATCGTATTGGGAAATGCCATTAAGAAAGCCGTTGGTGACAAAAAAGGCATAAAGCGCTATGGAAGCTGTATTCTGCCAATGGATGAAACCCTTGTTTTATGTGCGGTAGATCTTTCCGGAAGACCTTATCTTGTGTTTGACGGAGAATTTACAACGGATCGTGTGGGCTATATGGATACGGAAATGGTAAAAGAATTTTTCTATGCGATTTCCTACACTGCGGGAATGAATCTTCACATTAAGGTTCTTTCCGGTGGAAATAATCACCATATGATCGAGGCGATGTTTAAGGCGTTTGCAAAGGCATTGGATCAGGCAACCATGATTGACCCAAGAATCACAGATATCCTTTCTACGAAAGGAAGTCTGTAACATAACATCTTACATGCATCACATGCAAAATATTATTAGAAAAGAAGCGGTCTGGCGTATCAAAAATATGTGCAGACCGTTTTGTATGGAAAGGTATGAGTATTTATGGAACACAAAAATATCGTGGCAACAATTTACTTAAAAGACGGAAAGGCAATCAAAGCCAGAGATAATTACGAGGAGTATCCGGATGTCATTGAACTGGCAAAGCTTTATAATGACAGCGGCATTGACAAAATCATGATCTTTGACCTGTCAACGACAGACGAAGAACATGAACGTAACATTCAGGTGATCCGCAACATTAACCGCAATATTGAGATCAAAGCCTGTGCAGGCGGCAACATTAACCGCATGGAGGACATTAAGAAGTTCATCTATGCCGGATGTCTGCAGGTCATTGTCAATGGCTCCAAACCGGAAAGCATGGCATTGGCTGCAGAGGCAAGCAATCGTTTTGGAAAAGACCGCATCCTAGTCTCCGTGACAAATGTGGACTTCATTTTCAAACATCAGGATGAAATGGCTGATACCTTCCATGAGGTGCTCATCTTAAATAAAGCCGTCCTTGATGCAGTAGAGGGAATGACGGATGTCCCGCATGTTGTTTACTTAAATGACGCAGATTATGATGAGATCTTATCGATTTTATCCCGGAAAAATGTGCGCGGAATCGCAGGTTCTCTCATCAATAATCCGAAAACCGATATTATGGAGATGAAATCCCAGTTATCAGCTTCCGGCATTAAAATGGATAACTTTGAACCGGCATTAAAATGGAGTGATCTTAAGAAAAACTCTGACGGTATGGTTCCGGTCATCGTGCAGGATTACCGCACAGATGAAGTCTTAATGCTTGCTTATATGAATGAGGAGGCTTTTGATACAACGATCAATAACGGTAAAATGACCTATTATAGCAGAAGCCGGAAAGAACTCTGGACGAAGGGACTTACTTCCGGACACATCCAATATGTCAAATCCCTGACCGCAGACTGTGATTATGATACGATCCTTGCAAAAGTTTCCCAGATTGGGGCAGCCTGCCACACCGGAAACCGCAGCTGCTTTTTCAATGAGATCGTGAAAAAAGAATATGTAGAGAAAAATCCACAGAAAGTATTAGGAGATGTCTACAATATTATTTTAGACCGCAGGGAAAATCCGAAGGAGGGTTCCTACACAAACCTTTTATTAGAAAAAGGTCTCGACAACATCTTAAAAAAAGTTGGAGAGGAAAATACTGAAATCATCATCGCCGCAAAAAACACCGATCATGAGCATTTAAAATACGAAATCTCTGATTACATTTACCACCTTATGGTTTTAATGGCAGAAAAGGATATCACATGGGAAGAAATCACACAGGAGCTTTCACAGAGAAAGTAAAACGACAGGTTTATCTGGATCAATTACGGGTACTTGCAACCATTCTCGTGATCGCTGTTCACACGGTATCCCTAGGCTCCACGTTAGTGCCGGAGCGGAGTGTAAGCTGGTATGGCTTCGAGATCTGCAATTACCTGTTTTTGTGCTGCAATCTGCTTTTTATCATGATAAGCGGAGCGCTTCTTTTGCCAGTAAAAGGCGAATCTGCCGGACAGTTTTACCGAAAGCGTTTTGTAAAAGTTTTTATTCCAATGGTCGTATATTACATTTTATATGTGTGTGCCAAGGAAGGTATCGTCTGGCTGTACCCGGATCACTGGTTTGCCATGATCAAACGGATCTTAACCGGAGCACCGGAGGAAGCGCCACATTTCTGGCTCATCTACGTGATCATCTGGCTTTATGTGCTGACACCATTGATCCGTTACCTGATGCAGCATATTCCGGATTCTGTTTTAAGCGGGCTTGTACTTGTGATACTTGTTTTTCAGATTGCAGGAACTTATTGGGATACCCTGTATGATAATTCGGTTGCATCCGGTATCCTTGGCTCCTTTGCAGGTGTATTTATTCTGGGGTATTACCTGACAAAAGAACACCGTAAGAGCTTCCGGTATCTGGTTTACGGCGCAGGAATATTGTCCGTCTGTCTTGCAGTGCGGCATATTTTCAGTGGCGCAGCTTATCATCGTTATTTGTTTAACAATGCACCGCTTATGGTGTTTTATACAATGGCTGTTTTTCTTCTGGTAAAACAGATTTATCGCAGCACAGACACCGAAACTGTTTTCACGAAACTGATCAGCCGCTACAGCTTTGGAATTCTGCTGATCCACTGGGGTGTCCTGCATTATGTGGTAAAACAGATCCTTCATGTATCTCCGGTTCAGTTTGGTGTCATCGGCGGATCATTGCTTATGATCATACTCACGTTACTTTTTTCTCTGATTGGGGCAGTGATTTTAGATAAAACAATCATTTCATGGGTAGAGCATGCCATTTTCTTTTTAGAAGAAAGAATCGGGCATATGACACAGAAATAAAACACCTTTCGAGGTGTTTTATAAAATTCTAAGACAGGCTGGAATATTAGTTCTAAAGAAATAGAGGACTTCATATGATTTTATCAAGAAAATCTATGGAGTCTTATTCTATGACAGACGAATATGCCGTAAGGCGAAAGGAATATGTGCGGGAGATCCGCAGAGCCTTTGATCACCCGGAGGAGATGCCTGACACTGAGCCGGAGGAAGCACAAACTTTTATTCCGTGGATTTTCTTGAAAATCCGCATTGTGTTTGCGGTATTTCTTATGATCGGATTTCTGATCTTAAAATACAATCAATATGAATTTTATGGTTATCAGGCAAAAGATGTCATTGACATCATTTCCGATAATCAGTATTATACAATTTTGCAGGATTATGTTATGATAAGTGAACATGACTGATGTTGCAGTCTATGTTTTCAAGGATAAACCAGAAAGGACAAACCGAATGACAAAATTAGCATTATCAGACGAGATACTGATGAAAATCGATAAACCGGCGCGTTATATCGGAAATGAGTTGAACAGTATCAAAAAAGATAAAGAAAAAATTGCGATCCGTTTTGCCATGTGCTTCCCGGATGTATATGAGATAGGAATGTCACATCTTGGCGTTCAGATTTTATATGATATGTTTAATAAAATGGAAGATGTATGGTGCGAGCGTGTCTATTCTCCGTGGCCGGATCTTCATAAAATCATGAAGGAAGAACACCTTCCACTGTTTGGCTTAGAGTCACAGGAACCGATCAAAGACTTTAATTTTATTGGTTTTACATTAAATTATGAGATGTGTTATACCAATGTGCTCCAGATCTTAGATCTCGGTCAGATCCCGCTGCTTGCAAAAGACCGTACCGAAGATGATCCGCTTGTGATCGGTGGCGGCTGCTGCACCTATAATCCGGAACCAATGGCGGATTTCTTTGATCTGTTCTATATGGGAGAGGGCGAGATCTCTTTCTATGAACTGTTTGACCTGTATAAAAAAATGCGCGCAGAGGGAAAATCCCGGCATGAATTTTTACATGAGGCATCCAAAGTACCTGGTATCTATGTCCCTTCTCTTTATGAAGTGACTTACAAAGAGGACGGAACGATCGCATCTTTTGAACCGATTTATGAGGATGTTCCAAAGACCATACAAAAACAGATCGTACTGGATATGACAAGCGCTGTTTACCCGGAAAAACCGGTTGTACCTTTTATCAAGGCAACGCAGGACCGTGTTGTGCTTGAGATTCAGCGTGGATGTATCCGTGGCTGCCGTTTCTGTCAGGCAGGAATGGTTTACCGCCCGGTCCGTGAGAAAAATGTAGGACACTTAAAAGAACTTGCTTATAAAATGTTAAAATCCACCGGACATGAGGAGATTTCCTTAAGTTCCTTAAGCTCCTCTGACTATTCCCAGTTAGAAGAACTGGTGAATTTCCTCATTGATGAGTTCAAGGGAAAAGGTGTGAATATTTCCCTTCCTTCCCTGCGAATCGATGCATTTTCCTTAGATGTCATGAGCAAAGTGCAGGATATTAAAAAGAGCAGTCTGACCTTTGCACCAGAAGCTGGTTCCCAGAGACTTCGTGATGTGATTAACAAAGGGCTTACCGAAGAAGTCATTTTAAATGGTTCAAGGCTCGCCTTCGAAGGTGGCTGGAATAAGGTAAAACTTTACTTTATGCTAGGACTTCCGACGGAGACAGAGGAAGATATGAAAGCAATCCCGGAGCTTGCCAATGAGATTGCAGCGCTTTATTATGACACGGTTCCAAAGGAGAAGCGTAACGGCAAATGCCAGATTACGATCAGTACCTCTTTCTTTGTTCCGAAGCCATTTACACCATTCCAGTGGGCGAGAATGTATACATCGGGAGATTATCTTGGCAGAGCACGTATCGTAAACGAGGGCGTTCATGCACAGTTAAACCATAAGAGTATCAAGTACAACTGGCATGAGGCAGATGTAACCGTTTTAGAGGGTATTCTTGCAAGAGGTGACCGTAAGATCGGACAGGCTCTCTTAAAAGTTTATGAAAAAGGCGGCATTTTTGATGCCTGGAGCGAGTACTTCGATTACACACGCTGGGAAGAAGCCTTTGCAGAGTGCGGAATCGACACTGATTTTTATACCATGAGAGAACGTGATCTCGACGAGATCTTCCCTTGGGATTTCATTGATATCGGAGTCTCCAAAGAATTTTTAAAACGTGAATGGCAGAATGCACATGACGAAAAAGTAACACCGAACTGCCGTATGAAATGTTCCGGCTGTGGTGCCATGAAATTTGGAGGAGGTGTCTGTTTTGAAAATAAGAATTAAATTTAGAAAATATGGTGTTATGAAGTTCATAGGACACCTGGATATTATGCGCTATTTCCAGAAGGCAATGCGCAGGGCTGATATTGATATCTGTTATTCCGAGGGTTTTTCCCCGCATCAGATCATGTCCTTTGCTGCACCGCTTGGTGTCGGTATCACAAGTGACGGTGAATATTTAGATATTGAAGTACATTCCAGCAAATCCACCCGTGAGACACTTGCTGATCTTAATTCCACTATGGTGGAGGGCGTGGAGATCACCGGCTATGTGAAGCTTCCGGACAACGCCAAAACGGCGATGTCCTTAGTTGCCGCAGCAGATTACAGGCTTTTCTTTAAAGAAGGTTATGACATTCCTTTTACAAAATCAGAAGCAGAACAGGCAATCGAAGCGTACTTTACAAAACCTGCGGAAGTGCTTATTACAAAGCAGACAAAGAAAAGTGAAAAAATCATGGACTTAAAGCAGTTAGTTTATGAGTTTAAAGCAGAAGGCACAGAGGAAGCACCGGAATTTTACATCAATCTCAGCACGGGAAGTTCCGATAATTTGAAACCGGAACTGGTATTAGAATCTCTTTTCAACTATATGAATGTTCCTTATAATGCCAATGCGATCCAGATTCATCGTATTGATGTATATGCAAAAGGGAATGACAAATTCATTTCCCTGCTGGATATGGGTGAAGAAATTGCGTAAGAATATTGTAAGTTAAAGCTTGCGCGAGCACGCAAAGAGTTGCGAATGTGTTTTATGAGGTTTGCTATGAATAAGTATATTATCACGCATGAAAAAATAAAAATGCAAAACCAGAAAGAGCAGGACTTTATTGTTTCTGCTCTTTATAATCAGGATAAAAAAATGCTTGAGGTAACTTTGACTCCTCCGGACGAGGATAGTTTACTTGGAAACATTTATATCGGGCGCGTCGAAAATGTGGTGCAGAATATCCGGGCAGCTTTTGTAAAAATCTCACCGGATCAGACCTGTTATCTTTCGTTAGATGACCTTAAGAATGCACATTTCACCAAAAAACTTTCTGCCAAAAAAGAACTTGTGGCAGGAGATGAACTTCTGGTTCAGGTTGAACGTGAAGCATTAAAGACAAAGGAACCTGCGGTCACTGCAAACTTAAGTTTTGCCGGAAAATACGCTGTACTCACAACCGCCAACAAAAGGCTTGGCATCTCCTCAAAACTGACAAAGGAGCAGCGGGCGTATTATAAAGAGTTATTACAGGAATTTGACACCGACAGCTACGGGCTTATCATCCGCACGAATGCTGCGAGCGTTCCGGACGAGACTTTACTTTCAGAGATCCGCTCATTAGAGCAGGAGTGGTGTACCATGCGGGAAAGTGCAGTTCACAAAACCTGTTACAGTGTGCTTAAAAAGGCAAAACCTTCTTATCTGGAAGATTTGAAAAATCAGAAAGAAGGTTCTATCTGTGAGATTATCACGGACGACAGAGATATTTTTGAAACAATCTGTATGGATTATGGAATTGCCAGCGAGCAATTTGTAACGACAGGTTCTGATAAAGAAAAGAATGATAATAATTTAACAATATCGTATTATCAGGATACAATGCTCAGCCTTTCTTCTCTTTACAGTGTAAAGACTTCGTTAGATAAGGCATTGAGAGAGCAGATCTGGTTAAAGTCCGGTGCGTCGATCGTATTACAGCACACCGAAGCGCTTACCGTGATTGATGTAAACAGCGGAAAAAACATTGCGAAAAAGGGAATGCGTGAAAATCTGCTCCGCATTAATTTAGAAGCAGCAAAAGAAATTGCATACCAGCTCAGGCTGCGCAATATTTCAGGTATTATTATCATTGATTTTATTAACCTTCCGGCAAAAGAAGATGAAGCCATACTCTTAAGAGAGTTCCGCTCTTACTTAAAAGACGATCCGGTAAAAGCAGATCTCATTGATATGACAAAACTTGGTCTTGTAGAAGTGACAAGAAAAAAAATCAAAAAATCCTTACGTGACAGTTTAAAAATGAACGGATAATTCAGCTTAAAGACTAATGGGCAAAAGAATTATACAAGCTAAAACTTGTGCGCATCAGTGAACAAAGAGTTGCTATGCAACTCTTTGTTCCATTGCGTTATGCAGATTCAATCTCGTAAGTGAATCCGGCGTCTTCGATCACTTTGATCGTATCTTCAATACCCTGACCATCCTCGGTCAGATAACCGGAGGCAAAAATAGAATTTACAACAGACAACAGTCTTTTTTCTTCCCCCTTAAAATAAACCTCACGTCCGGCAGCGCAGCGGATATCTGCCTGTGGAACAAGAAGTCTTGCAAGTGAGAGCACTTTCAGTCCATACTCCGGAGTCAAAGCAGAAGTGTCCTTGTGCGCTAAAGGTGTTCCCTCAATCGGAAGCAGGAAGTTGATAGGGATTGCTTCCGGATTAATTTCACGCAGTTCTAACAGCATATCTACGACATCTTCCTTGCTTTCGCCCATGCCGATAATTCCACCACTGCAGATTTCGTAGCCCAGTCCCTGTAACATCTTAATGTTTGCCACACGCTGGTCGAATGTATGAGTAGAGCAGATGTTTGGATAAAAAGCACGGCTGCTGTTTAAATTATGGTTAATGCGGTCAAGTCCGGCTTCCCTTAACATGCGTGCCTGTTTTTCTGTCAAAAATCCAATGGAGCAGCAGAGATGTGTTCCGGTTTCTTTCATTTTGCGGATTTTTTCTGCAAGTTCCTCAATTTCTGCGTCTGAGAACTTCATTCCGCTCAGTCCGATACAGTGTCTTGCCAGATGATTCTTATTCACAAAGTCATTATCACGATAGAGTTTTTCATCCGATACCCATTTATATTTATCAATATCAGCAGAAGACCGGCAGGATTGCGCGCAGTAAGCACAGTCCTGGGAACAATTGCCGCTTCTTGCGTTTGTCAGAATGTGGATTCCGACATTGTCTCCTTTGTATTTGCGGCGCAGTTTCTCAGCGCGTGCAATCAGCTCGTCTAACTGATCATCCGGTGTATTTAAAATTGCAAGGGCATCCTCTCTGGTAAGATATGGATTTTCGGCTTCGGTTGTCTTTGGTTGTGTTGTCATTTTTGTACTCCTTTGTTACGTTTGCGAAATTCAAATAAGTTATGGTATGAATTCACAAGTTTCTAAATTCAATTGTTTTTAAAGTAGCACGAAGTATGGTTAATTGTCAACATGCTTACTTATAGAAGTTGACATTTATTTGTAAAAGCTAGTTAACATTAGTATAAATATCTACATATGCAGATATTTCATTTTATTGTACTAATCTTGTGTCTAATATGATATGATTTGAATTAGGGAATTTTGTAAATAAGAAGTGAATCTTCCAAAAGATAAATGGGGAATGTTGAATATGAATTATAACGATTTTTTAACCAGACAACAGCAAATCGAAAAACTGTCTATTGCGGAGCAGAAAAATTTTTATGAACAGCTATTGAAAAAGAAATACGACAAAACCGAAGTGCGCATACTTGCAAGTTTTTATTATGGGCAGCTATTTTATCAGGAAGGAAATTTCAGAAAAACCATAGAGATTATAGAACCAATCATAGTGGACTATCAAAGCTATCCGTATACCCCTAAGTTATTGTCCTGTTTTAACCTGATAGGTGTGGCAACACATTGCGAGACAGAATATAATGTTTCCCGTTTTTTCTATGAAACGGCATTAAAAATTGCCATGGAAAATGATGAAAAATACTATTATGCATTTGAGTATAATAATATTGCATTGACCTATATTGAGGAACAAAACTATGAGGAAGCACTTAAAAGTCTTGCGCTCGCAGAAGACGTCCTGAAAGACTGTGATGAGGAAATGGGTGCTTATATCTATATCAATAAATCTATTTCACTTCAGAAACTGAACCGTTTAACAGAGGCTTTAAAGGCGTTTGAACTTGGAGTGAGCCAATATCATGCAGATACAATCGTTCCGGATGATGTCACCCGCTGTGCAGCAACACTTTATTATAAATTGGAACAGCCAGAAAAATATGAGACTTACAAAAAGCAGATCCTTTCAAAAATGGATGAAATGTACGCGGCTGAATTTATGGATGCCTGCCGGGAACTGTTTGAGTGTGGAAGAGATTCTTGTGATGATAACCTTATGAACCACATTTTACGATCCATGAATCAGTATATGGAAAAATATCCGGATGAAATCAAGATTGGACTTGAATTTGCAGAATTATTATATGTATACGCTGTTGGTAAAATGGACAAAGACGCGATTTTAGAGGCATTAGAGGCGAAAAACTATTATAAAGACCGGATTATTGAATATTCGAAAGAAAACCATATAAAATCTTTGCAGCAATACATAGAGATTAATTCGCAGATATCTGAATTAGAGCGGGATGTATTAACGGGATTCAAAACCCGTAAGGCATATTACAAAGATATTGCAATCATCGAATGTGACGAGGAGATGTGTAACCAGCCGGTTGGCATCGCTTTTGCAGATGTGAATGGTCTAAAAAAAATCAATGACAATCTGGGACATGAAGCAGGAGATGAGCTGCTCGCAGCAATTGCGAAAAAAATCATAACCATATTCCAGGAGGCAGGCTGTTACCGTTTTGGCGGGGACGAATTTATCATTCTGTCATTCGATAAAAGCGAGACAGACTTTCAAAATAAGCTGCAAAAGCTTTCAAAGCTATGGACGGCTGAATGTTCGGCTTCCATTGGAAGTGTCTGGTTAGAACATGCAAAGGACATTGAAAAGAATTTGTCAGTTGCAGATGAGAAGATGTATGTGAATAAAAATAATTATTATAAAAATAGGTTTTAACTAAAAAGGTTAGAAAAATTTCAAAAAACCAGTTGACGTAATTCAATTGTTATGCTATAGTAATGAAGTATGCCGCACAGTGAGGTCTCAAATTCTGCGTATTTGCAGAAACCATAACTGGCGAGTAATGATAATAGGAGGTGCCATATGTACGCAATTATCGCAACAGGTGGTAAACAGTATAAAGTTTCCGAAGGTGATATCATTACCATTGAAAAACTTGGTGTTGAAGCTGGTGAGAAAGTAACTTTTGATCAGGTATTAGCAGTTTCTGACAACGGAATGAAAGTTGGAGCAGATGTAGCTAACGCAACTGTAGAAGCTTCTGTAGTGAAAGAAGGCAGAGCTAAGAAAGTTATCGTTTACAAGTATAAGAGAAAAACCGGTTATCACAAGAAAAACGGCCACAGACAGGCGTTTACACAGGTTAAAATCGAAAAAATTAATGCGTAATCGATAGGAAGATTGTTATGACTAAGATAACGATTTTCAGAAACCAGGATCAGGCATTTTTAGGATTTGACTGTCTCGGACATGCAGGCTATGCAGAAGAGGGTGAAGACATTGTATGTGCAGGAATTTCTGCACTGGTGATCAACACAATCAATTCCCTTGGTATTTATACGAAGGAGAAGTTTTCTACAGATTCTGATGAAGAGACCGGGATGATCACATTAAAGTTTGATTCACCGGCAGGTCATGATGCTGATTTGCTTATGAAGTCCCTGGTTTTAGGCTTACAAGGAATACAAAATACTTATGGAAATGATTATATCATTCTAACATTCAAGGAGGTGTAAGACATGATGAATATGAACCTTCAGTTTTTCGCTCATAAAAAGGGTGTTGGTTCTACAAAGAACGGCCGTGACTCTGAGTCTAAGAGATTAGGTGCTAAGAGAGCAGACGGACAGTTCGTAAAGGCTGGTAACATTATTTACAGACAGCGTGGAACAAAGATTCATCCAGGTGTTAATGTAGGAATCGGTGGAGATGACACATTATTCGCTTTAACAGATGGTATCTTAAGATTCGAGAGAAAAGGAAGAGATAAGAAACAGGCTTCCGTTTATCCAGTAGCTGAATAATAAGATGAACAATGGACCCGACTATTTGTAAAGATAGCCGGGTTCTTATTGTTTTGACTGCCTTTCTCAGGAAAGGTCGACAGGTAAACTGTTTTATTTATAGGAGAAAATTATGTTTGCAGATAGAGCAACAATTATTATAAAATCCGGAAAAGGTGGAAATGGACATGTCAGTTTCCGTCGTGAAAAATACGTGCCAAATGGTGGCCCGGACGGTGGAGACGGTGGACGCGGTGGAGACGTGATCTTCGTTGTCGATGAAGGTTTAAATACTCTGACTGATTTCCGTCACAGACGCAAATTTGCTGCTGAAAATGGCGAAGAAGGCGGCAAGAAGAAATGTCATGGAAAAGACGGCGCCGATCTCATCTTAAAAGTTCCGGCAGGAACTGTCATCAAAGATGCAGAATCCGATAAGGTCATTGCGGACATGTCCGGCGATAACAAACGTCAGGTGATTTTAAAAGGCGGACGAGGCGGACAGGGTAATTCCCACTACGCAACTGCAACCATGCAGGCGCCAAAATACGCCCAGCCGGGTGGTGAAGGCATTGAGATTGAAGTGAAACTGGAGTTAAAGGTGATCGCGGACGTTGGACTGGTCGGTTTCCCAAATGTAGGAAAATCAACCCTTTTATCCCGCGTAACCAATGCACAGCCGAAGATTGCCAACTATCATTTTACAACATTACAGCCAAATCTTGGCGTTGTTGACTTAGATGGTGCCAAAGGGTTTGTCATTGCCGATATTCCGGGGCTGATCGAGGGCGCTTCGGAGGGTGTTGGACTTGGGCTTGAGTTTTTACGTCATATCGAGCGTACCAGAGTCATGATCCATGTCGTAGATGCTGCTGGAACCGAAGGTCGTGATCCAATTGCTGATATCAAGGCAATCGACAAGGAACTTGCCGCTTATGATCCGGAACTTTTGAAAAAGCCTCAGGTCATTGCAGCCAATAAAATTGATTCCATCTATGGGGATGAAAATGAGATCATCAAGGCATTAAAGGACGAGTTTGAGAAAGACGGTATCAAAGTTTTCCCGATTTCCGCAGTCAGCGGACAGGGACTGAAAGAACTTTTATATCATGTAAGCCAGCTTTTAGAGACATGCGGCAGAGAACCTGTCATTTACGAACAGGAATACGATCCTGCATTGCGTTTCTTTAGAGATGATCCTTACACGATCACTATGGAAGATGATGAAACCTTTGTTGTTGAAGGTCCTAAGATTGAAAAAATGCTTGGTTACACAAACATTGAATCTGAAAAAGGCTTCCTTTTCTTCCAGCGTTTCTTAAAAGAGCAGGGTATTTTAGATGATCTTGAGGAACACGGAATACAGGAAGGTGACACCGTAAAAATGTACGGACACACCTTTGAATATTACAAATAAACATAACGATCGTACTTTTTTCTGAACAGAAAGTACATCAGAATCATTCTAAATAATAGGAATAGAAAGGTATGGAATTATGAATCTTACAAGCAAACAGCGCGCTTATTTAGGTGGCGAAGCAAGCACAATGAATGCTATTTTCCAGATTGGAAAAGCAAGCATCACACCAGAACTTATCAACGGGCTTGATGAAGCTTTAGAAAAACGTGAGCTCATTAAAATCTCTGTATTAAAAAACTGTGCAGATGATCCACGCGAGATTGCCGAAATCATTGCAGAGCGTACCCATTCTGTTGTTGTAAAAGTAATCGGAAAGAAAATCATTCTTTTCCGTCAGGCAAAAAAGAATACCAAATACGAATTACCTGTAAAATAAAGCTTATCACAGCAAAGGACAACGATCATGAATGATTTATCAGGTAAAAAAATCGGCATTTTAGGCGGTTCCTTTGATCCGATCCACAATGGACATCTTGCTATTGCAAAAGCTGCCTACACAGATTTTCAGCTTGACGAGGTCTGGTTTATCCCGGCGGGACACTCTCCGAATAAAAATGAAAACGCTATGACTTCTCCGCAGTTACGCGCAGAAATGGTTGCGCTTGCAATTAAGCCATATCCGTATTTTAAATTATCTACAATGGAGATAGAAGCGGAACAGACAAGTTACACATATCTGACGCTTACAAATTTAAAAAACAGGTATCCGGATACTTCATTTTATTTTATCATGGGAGCTGATTCACTAGATTATTTTGAAGAGTGGAGACATCCGGAGATTATCTGTGAAAAAGCGGCGGTATTAGTGGCGGTACGTGACCATTGGGATATGGACGACATAAAAAAGAAGATCAACGCAATCGAAAAACAGTTCGATGCAGCGATTTATCCGCTTTCCTGTGGACGTTTTGATGCCGCCTCAAGAGATATCCGCCAGCAGATCAAAAATGGCGTAAATACCGATCAGCTGCTTCCGGATTCTGTGATCCGGTTTATAAAAGAACATCAGCTTTATGAAAGCAGAAAATGATTTCATGCATTTCCTGACAGACATTTGACAGAGGATAACGATATGGAACTGGTAGAAATACGAAAAAAATTAAAAAAAGTGCAGGATAAAGACCGCTACGAGCACACCAAAGGTGTGATGTACACCGCCGGCTGTCTCGCCATGGCATATGGCTATGATATGCAGAAAGCCATGCTGGCAGGTCTGCTCCACGACTGTGCCAAATGCATTCCAAATGATGAAAAATTAAGACTATGTGAAGAAAATGACATTCTTATCTCATCCATAGAACGTGAAAATCCATTTTTGCTTCATGCAAAACTTGGAGCATTACTTGCAAAAACAGAGTATGGGGTGACAGATCCGCTTGTTTTACATGCGATCAAAGTGCATACGACAGGCGAGCCGGATATGAATATCCTTGACAAGATCATTTATATTGCCGATTACATCGAACCAAACCGCAATAAAGCCGATGATTTGGATCTCGTGAGGGAATTAGCCTTTCGCGATTTAGACGTCTGTATGGCTGAAATATTGCACGACACACTGGTCTATCTGAAAAAGCGTGGTGGAAACATTGATCCGACAACCCAGATGACCTATGAATATTACAAACATTACAAAGAAACGCTCTAAAACAATACGTTATATGACAATCCTATGCACACCAATGTGCACAGGATTTAACTTACATAATTCAGCAGAAAGGAACATCGTTTATGACATCAAAAGAACTTACAAAACTTGCAGTAGCTGCTTTGGAAGACAGAAAGGCAGAAGATGTAACTGTTATTGATATCAGTGAAATTTCTCCAATCGCAGATTACTTTATCATTGCAAACGGAACAAACCAGAATCAGCTTCAGGCAATGCGTGACGCGGCAGATGAAGCCTTGTACAAGGCGGGCGTAAAAGTCCAGCAGATTGAAGGAAACCAGAGTTCTACCTGGATTTTAATGGATTATGGCGATATCATTATCCATATCTTCTCCAAGGAAGATCGTCTTTTCTACGATCTTGAGAGAACATGGAGAGACGGAAAAGTAGTAGATGTAAAAGAATTATAAAAAACAAAAAGCGGTTTTTCTTCGAAAACCGCTTTTATGTTATGTAGAAAATGTAATTATCGGAAGAAGCGGAATACACCAAATACTTTGCCAAGAATGGAACAATCCTCTACAATGATTGGATCCATCGTATCATTCTCCGGCTGGAGACGATAATATCCGTCTTCCTTATAAAAAGTCTTTACCGTAGCAGAATCATCCACAAGTGCAACAACAATATCACCATTCTCTGCATTCGCCTGACGCTTAACAAGTACATTATCTCCGTCTAAAATTCCGGCATTGATCATGCTTTCACCCTTAACTTTTAACATAAAAGAATCCTGATTCGGCATAAATTCAACCGGGATAGGAAAGTAATCTTCAATATTCTCAGTTGCAAGAATTGGCTGTCCGGCTGCAACATGACCAACGATCGGAACATTCACAACTTCCCGTCTGGTCAGATTGAAATCATCATCTAAGATCTCAATTGCTCTCGGTTTCGTCGGATCTCTGCGGATATATCCATTCTTCTCTAATGTCTCTAAATGAGAGTGAACAGAAGAAGTAGACTTCAAATCCACCGCTTCACAGATCTCACGGACTGCTGGCGGATATCCTTTGCTCAAAATCTCACTTTTAATATATTCTAAAATCTCGCTTTGTTTCTTACTGATCTTACCTGGCATAAAATGTCTCCTTTATCTAAATAATGCATCCTGATAATTAAAAAAATCCAATATATTCAGAGAATATAACGAATCCTCTATCTATTTATTATGATACCATACCATATCTTCAAATGCAAACATATATTCCGAAAATTTGTTCGATTTTTCTGTTGACAAACAGATGTTCGAATAGTATGATATGAATATGCAAACAAATGTTCGTAACAGATGTTCGATGATAGAAACATATGAATCTCACAGTTTCACAATTGATAATTCAGGGAGGTACCATTATGAGAAATGAAAGCAGTACAGTTAGCAACAGAGTTTACCATATGTCTGACAGCGCATCCAGTCATATGCGGTCTGATAGTGTATCGAACAACAGACGCATGGTTGTCCGCAGACAGAAGATTGCATTGACATCCATTGCGCTGATCGCAATTATAATGATTATCTGTATCTTTTTATTTGGCGCCATCCACACACAGGCAGCACCATCTGAGATTTCCTGCAAATACTATACAAGTATTGAAGTAAAAAGCGGTGATACCTTGTGGTCAATCGCATCCGAACATATAACAGACGATTATGATGATATGAATGATTATATCAATGAAGTCTGCTCGATCAATAAGATTTCACAGAATGAGATCCACGCAGGGCAGTACATTACGATTCCATATTATAGCAGTGTTACCGTTGCTGAGAATTAAATTCATTTTACTTCCAGCCCTGCAAAGTTGTCAATTCTGGCAGAATAGGGTATAATACTCTTTGCTTCATTGTGAATGTCTATCCGAATTTCATCACAATGACAGAGTAATTCTATTGGAAGTGAGTTTATATTTTATGTTGCGTTTTATATATGTTATTTTTATGAATCTGTTTCGTGCCCCTTATATGATACCTAAGATGCGGCGGGAAGCGGATTATCCTGACAAGTTCTCTGTAGAAGAACGTTATGAACTGGCAAGACACTGTATCCGCCTGATGAAAGTTACCGGAGGTATTCATACGAAAGCATATGGTCAGGAGAATATCCCAGAGGAGGGTGGCTATATGATGTATCCCAATCATCAGGGAAAGTATGATGCATTAGGAATTGTATATACACATCGGAAACCTTGCTCGATTGTTATGGATAAAGCCAAATCCAATACGATTCTTGTAAAGGAGTTTATTGATCTGCTGGAAGGAAAACGTCTGGATAAAAAGGATGTCCGTCAGGCACTGACGATCATCAATGAAGTATCAGAAGATGTTAAGAACGGAAAGCGTTATATTTTATTCCCGGAAGGCGGCTACGATTTTAACAACCGCAACCATGTATGTGATTTTAAGGCAGGCAGTTTTAAGATTGCGTTAAAGACAAAGGCTCCGATCATACCGGTAGCTCTGATCGATTCCTACCGTGTATTTAACAGTTTCTGGCTTGGTCCTGTTACAACGCAGGTACATTATTTAAAACCGATTTTATTTGAGGAATATGGCTCATTAAAGACACAGGAGATAGCAGCATTGGTAAAAGACCGTATTAACGAGAAAATCAGTGAAGTATTAGCTTCCCAGCCGGTTTCTGGTTAAGCATCATTTTACTTTTATTTTACATGAATTTTAAGGGAATCTGATAGAAGCCTTTCACCTGAAAAACGATAATATGATTATGAAATAGCAATGAAGAGTCTGTTATAAGTTTTATATCGACAAAACTCATTGCCAAATAATTATGAATGATCAGGTGAATACTTATGAGAAAATTATGGAACTATGCAATGCAAAAGCAATGGCGCTATACAACAAAGGTTTATTGGTTTCTTTTTATGAATACCATTTTCGCGATTGTCATTCCATTGATATTATGTCTTATTGCCGGTACTGTAACAGGCTACAATACCCAATGGATTGAATGGACAACAATCCTTATCGGGTATAGTGGACTTGGGTTTGGATTTTTCGGAGGCATTCTGTTTTCTATGAACGAAAATCATTGATCAGCAGAAAATCATTTTTTTGCTTTTTCTTTACCGTATATAAAGTACGGTCTGCATGCGCAAGGAAATCCCACAAACGATTTTTATCATTAATATCCTTAAAGAAATCAATATCTAGTTTCCCTTTCGTCTGCGCTTTTTCAAGTCAAATTTTTTTACTTATTTATGGTTCGCGGAGTTTCACATATTTTGCAGCACTTCTGCGGCGGTCATCATCAATAGCAGCGTAGTGCTTTCTGGTTGTATTTACATCTTTATGTCCTAACACATCTGCAACCAGATAAATGTCACCAGTTTCACGGTAAAGTGATGTACCATAAGTGCTTCGCAGTTTGTGCGGTGTGATATGTTTTAAGCTTGTCACAAGCTTAGAATATTTTTTTACCATATTTTCAACAGAACGCACACTGATGCGCCGGTTCTGTAACGAAAGAAAGAGTGCATTGACACTTCCGTCTGCCGCCGTTATTTTCTGTCTCTCTACCATATATTCCATCAAAGCACTCCGGACTTCCTCACCAAAGTAAACAACAACTTCGGCGCCTCCTTTTCGGTGGATTTTAATTCCATTATTCTTAAAGTCAACATCATCGATATCAAGCCCAACACATTCGGAAACACGGATTCCGGTCCCAAGCAGCAAAGTCATCATTGCAAGATCCCTTGTCTTGGTCTTTTCATGGAATTTCTGTTGCTTTTCTGTAAGACTTTCGCCGGATTCCACCTCATCTAACAGGTTTGCAACTTCATCTATATCCAATCGTGTGATCGTTTTTTCGTGTATTTTCGGCATATCAACTTTTACTGCCGGATCCTGTTCGATCATTTCATTTTTATACAGATAACGGTAGAAGGAGCGGAGAGAAGCAAGCTTTCTCTTTAATCCACGCTCATCATTGGTATGTTCAACGCCATCCTTTTCATAATATTTCAGATAGGAGAGGTATTCTTCAATATCCATCGGTGCAAGGTTGCCTAAAACAGTCAATGGAATCTCCGTAATATCTTTTTTTGCACACTCTGGATTATTTTCATGGAGATATTCAAAAAAGCAATTCAGATCATATGCATATGCGATTCGGGTACGTGATGAGGTAGTCGGCTCTATGCCGATAAAAAACTGTTTACAGTATGGCGGCATTTTTGTGAGCAGATTGCGGAGCAGTGTTTCATTTTTTACATTTACTTTTTCAAAATACGCTTTTTCTTTCATCTGCTTTTTTCTCCTCTTGTATGTTGCGTCTTCTGCGGCCACCCTGGAATATTGCCGTCTAAAATAGCCGTAAACATCCGCTTTTTTGCACCGGGATGATCCAGATTAATCTGACGGATTAAATCCTTTGCGTACTGACGCTTGGTAGCGCCGTCCACAGGACACGGATTCGTCACAACCGGAAGGTTATATTTATTCCGGAAGCCTTTTACCTCTGCCTCAGATACATACATCATCGGCCGGATCACTGTCAGTTCCATGCCGTCTAAAAACGTGACCGGAGAAAAAGAGTAAAATCTTCCCTCAAAAATCATCGACAAAAACATTGTCTCAATCATATCATCCATATGATGCGCATACGCGACTTTATTGCAGCCTAACTCCTTGATTGCCTGGTTCAATGCGCCTTTACGCATCTTAGCGCAGAGAGAGCAGGGCGATGACTCATTTTTATCACTGAAAATAATCTTTGCAATTTCAGTGGGTACAACGTGATATTCCACATCCAAATTCTCACATAATTTTCGGACTTCTGTAAGATCAAATCCTTCATATCCGAGATCAACGGTAATCGCGATCAGCGAAAACTTTTTCGGATAAAACCGTCTCAAATTTGCCATGGCATAGAGCAGCGTGAGAGAGTCCTTCCCACCCGAAATGCCAACTGCAATTTTATCTCCAGCCTGGATCATCTGATAATCGTCCACGGCTTTTCTTGTCAAACTCAGTAATCTTTGTAATTCCATTTAAAATTACCTTTCCATAACACTATGAATCTATTATAATAAATCTGTATGCAAATTACAAACCAATCGTGTACTTTTTTGCAAATACCTGAAAATAAAACCAGATAAAGGAGCTTACTATTTTATGAAATTCGTAATACAACGTGTCACAAACGCATCCTGTACCGTAGAAGGGAATGTTACCGGAAGTATCCAGAAAGGATTTCTCGTCTTTATCGGCATTTCGGATCAGGACACATTACCAATTGCTGATAAAATGATCAAAAAACTGCTTGGGATGCGGATTTTCGAAGATTCCAATGGAAAAACGAATTTATCCCTGCAGGATGTTCAGGGCGAATTACTGTTAATTTCTCAATTTACGTTATACGCAGACTGTAGAAAAGGAAATCGTCCGTCTTTTACAAATGCAGGAAAACCTGATATGGCAAAGAAAATGTACGAATATATCATTGACCAGTGTAAAAAAGAAATTCCTGTTGTGGAACAGGGAATCTTTGGCGCTGATATGAAGATTTCGCTTTTAAATGACGGACCATTTACGATCATATTGGATTCTGCTGAAATATGTTAGTTAAAAATGGTTTCATACACATTTATTAAATTGCTGGATTTTGAAGCAAATTCTAATCATTTAGTAATAAGAGTATATGTGCCCTTATAAATCTATTTATTCGCAAAACACAAGTTTAACGAATAGTTGGCTTACGAAACATACAAATATCCCTCACAGAGATTTCTCCATGAGGGATTTATTATTTTACTTTTATTATTATATTATGTACCAACGTATACATCATTTTACAAAAGTATTACTTTTTTGTAGATGCATCATTTGCAGAAGATTTTATTTCATTGCGTCGAGCAATTCACGATATTTTAAAATCATTTCCACACAGTTATCAGTGCCAAGCTTACCAGCATCCAGAGAAAGATTATAACTCTTTGAATCTCCCCATTTCTTGCTTGTATAATAGTTGTAATAGCTTGCACGCTGTTTATCTGTCTTATTAATAATGTCTCTGGCTTTATTCTCTGTAATATTCAGATTCTTGCTGACATTCTTGATACGTTTATCCATATCGGCATGAATAAAGACATTGATGCAGTCCGGGTTATCTGACAACGCATAATCTGCGCAGCGACCTACGATAACACAGGATTCCCTTTCTGCAATTTTCTTGATCGTTTCAAACTGTGCCAGAAATACCTTGTGATTCAACGGCATATCCAAAAAAGGTGCTGCGGAATAACCACTGACAGAATATGTATCCATGACTAACGAATATAAAAAACTGTTCGTTGGTTTTTCGTCATGGTTTTCGAAGATTTCTTCACAAAATCCACTGTCTTTTGCAGCCTGCTGTAAAAGTTCCTTATCATAAAGCTTGATGCCAAGTTTTGCTGCAAGCTTCTCTCCTACCTTTTTTCCGCCACTGCCAAATTCTCTACCGATCGTATATATTTTATTTGCCATACCAATCCCACCTTTACACAAAATTTATTTAACTATATTATAGCGTATTTTATAAAAATTGAAAAGAATTTTTTTGAATTTTCAAACATTTTCATTGAAAATCCACACTATAAGATAAGAATATTATATTTTTTGCATAATTAAAGTGGTCATGAACGCAGATCACGTAATATCTTTTCAAAATAATCCGGTAAAGGTGCAGAGATTTCCATATATTCTCTGGTTTTCGGATGAATAAAGCCAATGGTCATAGCATGGAGCGTCTGTCCCTGAAGCTTATAAGGGCTTTTTCCATTCGAGTAAAGTGTATCGCCCAAAAGCGGATGCCCGATGCTTGCCATATGCACACGAATCTGGTGTGTCCGTCCGGTTTCTAACTTAAATTCCATGTAGGTATATTTGTCAAAACGCTCTAACACCTTATAATGGGTGATTGCATCTTTTCCATTTTTTTCATTGATTGCCATTTTCTTACGGTCGATCGGATGTCGCCCGATAGGCGCATGAATGGTGCCTTCATCCTCTTTGACAACACCATAGACGATACCACGGTATCTACGGTTTACACTGTGCTCCTTGATCTGTTCCGCAATAAAAATATGGCTCTCGTCATTTTTGCAGACGATCAGGGAACCTGTCGTATCCATGTCAATGCGGTGTACGATTCCCGGCCGTATCTCACCGTTAATGCCGGATAAACTGTCTTTGCAATGATACATGATCGCGTTGACCAGGGTTCCACTGTAATGACCTGCGGACGGGTGCACGACCATTCCCTTTGGCTTGTTGACTACAAGAAGTTCATCATCTTCATAGAGGATATCAAGCGGGATATCTTCCGGCAAAATCTGTGTTTCCACAGCGTCCGGAATCTCCACAGTCACCAAGTCTTCTGTTTTCAAACGGTAATTTGCCTTCTGCACTTTATCATTTACAGAGACATTTCCGTCCTTGATTAATTTTTGAAAAAAAGAGCGCGATTGCTCTGGAAAAAGTATGCTCACATACTTATCCAGACGCTCGCCCTCATATTCGTATTCTACTTCAAATGTTTCTTTTTGCATAATTCCTGTTTCCTATGCTGCAATTACTGCCTGCGTAAATTCTGTTACAATCGTTTATTTCTTCTTTGCCGGAAAAATTTTATTGTAGTCATCCTCTTTATAATAAAATAATCCAAGAATGATCATTGCAAACGCTGCCACCGTAACATAAATATCTGCCACATTAAAAATCGGAAAATCAATCAGTTTAAAATAAAAGAAATCCACCACATAATTACGGAAAACCCGGTCAATAAAATTGCCAACCGCCCCAGCAAAAAACAGGATACAGATGCCGTCTAGCAGACGGAATTTTTTCTCGTCCGGAATGCGTTTCAAATAAATATAAGCAATAAACGCTAACACCAGAATTGTAAAAATGATAAAAAAGGCTTTCTTTCCCTGCAAAATTCCAAACGCTGCGCCGCGGTTTTCTAAATAATGCAGTTCTAAAATACCATCAAGTATCACAAACGGCTGCTGGTTCATCAATCCGTGGATTGCCATTAATTTTGTCATCTGATCGATTACGATTAAAACAACGGATAAGATCATTCCTATGATTGCTTTTTTTAGTGTATTAGTTTTCGTTTCCATAAATGTATAAGATTCCTTCCAAAATCTGTTCATCCGTCAGATTTTTTTCAATATAGGCATCGCCCGGTGTTTTTAACAAAATAAACTTGATCTGGTTTCCAACCATTTTCTTATCGAGCTTTGTTGTTTTTAAAACATCCTCAGGATTCTGTCCCGATGTACGAATCTGTAAACCAAAATGTTTTAACGTTTCCTCGATAAAGGAAAGCTGCTCTTTTGTCAGATTTCCCTGTCTGTAAGAAATATAGGAAGCTGCGGTCATGCCAAGTCCCACGCATACACCGTGTGACAGTCCAAAATCCGAAAGTTTTTCAACCGCATGTCCGATCGTGTGTCCGAAGTTAAGCAACGCGCGTTCCCCTTTTTCTTTTGGATCACGTTCTACTACATCACGCTTGATCAGGCAGCTCTGATAAACCATTTCTTCCAATGCATCATACTCTAAGTCAAGAATTTCATTTTCGTGTTCTTTCATCCAGAGAAAATAAGCATTATTTTTTATTAAACCATGTTTTAAAATTTCACCGAAACCGGAGATCAACTGCTCTCTCGGAAGTGTCTTTAAAACATTCAGATTCATGTATACAAGCTTCGGCTGATAAAAAGCGCCTACCATATTTTTGTACTGCATAAAATCAACGCCAGTTTTTCCACCGATGCTGCTGTCAACCTGCGAAAGAAGGGAGGTTGGAACCTGTATAAAATCAATGCCGCGCAGGTAAGTTGCCGCAGTAAATCCGGTCAGATCGCCTACCACTCCGCCGCCTAAAGCGATCAAAAGATCATGTCTGTCAAAATGATTCTGAATCAGAAACTCATAAACGCCATTGACCGTATCTGTATTCTTGCTTGCCTCTCCTGCCAGAAACTCATAACAGAAAACAGACGGAAAATCTTCTTTTAAAATAGCTGCAACCTTTTCCATGTAAAGTTTTGCAACATTAGTGTCAGAAACAATACAGATTTTCTGATCTGCCTGATATCCGAGTGACTTTAACTTCGCAGACAGATTCTGAAAGGAATCCGTCAGTTTTATATGATAAATCACACTTGCGTCTAACGTTACCGGTAAATCTTTTGCCATAACTATTGCCCTCACTTAGCCATATAATTTATAGTGAACCTTAATTCTTCCCTTGTTCGTCCCTCCCGTCTCGCGCTCAAAAACAAATCTGCCATAGCCCCGCACCGAGATAATATCCTCTTCTTTGCAGTGATACGAAGGATTCTGCATGCACTTTCCATTTACAAACACTTTTTCTGCCTTGAAAAACTCCAAAGCCTGACTTCTGGAAAACTTATAAACGCAGGCGATCATACTGTCTAAACGGTTCGAAGTGATAATACCGTCTTTTTCCTCGAACTTTTGCTGCTGTTCTAACGCATCTGCTGACACTTTAGAAAGTTTTACGATCGTATGACGGATCTTATCGAGATTTTCCGTAAAATAATCCGCCATGGTTTCTTCACAGATCAGGAAATATTTATCATCAGAGATCACAATATCCCCTAATTTTGACCGGTCAACACCCAGATTCATAATAGAGCCTAAGATATCCCGGTGTCCTAACTTCTCCGCAAACTTCGGATAAGACGGCACGATCTCAAGATACGCGATTGGAAACTGCCATTCATAATAAAGAGCATCAGGTATAAATGCAACTATCTGACGCTCTGCAAAAGGAACACCGCCAGAACATTCGGTCTTTGTCTCAAAAAACTTCTCATTCTGGTGATAAATATTCAGTTCATTTAAATTAAGGAAATCGCTGAATAAAACGATTCCCTTTCTATTTGCCTGTCTGGATAAATCTATTAACTTCTTTTTACAAAGCTCCTGTTCGTTCATAATGCCGCTCTCTACAGTCCTCTGGTCGTGTCAAAAGAATCTACGATATTGAGAAAATCTCCGGAAATATCAACTGCTGCCGGTGTGATAATGAAAATATAATTGGAAATCTTCTGGAGATTACCGCTGATTGCAAAGCAGGAACCGGATGTAAAGTCGATAATACGCTGTGCAATCTCTACGTCTAATCCTTCCACATTCAAAACAACGGTTCGGTTATTTAACAATGTCTCTGTGATCTCTCTTGCATCCTCAACAGAAGTCGGCTTGATTACACATACTTCCATGCCAGCGAGATTCTGCTGTTTCTTGGAAGGACGGATCGGTGTGACTTTCGGAGTGGTCCTCACCGGTTTTTCTTTGTAATCATCTGTAAAAGTATCCTCTTTTTCACGTTTCTTAAAAGAAGATTTTGGTTTTACTTCTTCCTCATCGTCATCATAGTCATAGTCTTCATTGTAAAAATCGTCATCGTCATCCGGATTCAAACGCATTACATTTAAAAATTTATCAAGAAAACTCATTTTTCTGCTCCTATTAAACTGATTTTAAATTCTGCCTCCTTCTGCTTCCGGCATCTGGCACAATTATTGTTTGTTATAATTGCGTTCTCCAAAAATTCCGGTTCCGACACGAACCATGGTAGCTCCCTCTTCGATTGCCACCTCGTAGTCGCCTGTCATGCCCATAGACAGAATTTCCATAGATACATTATCTATGTTTTTCGCAGCGATGTCAACAGATAAATCTTTTATTTTACGGAAATACAACCGGTTATCCTCTGCATTTTCCACGTATGGTGCAATGGTCATAAGTCCTTTAATGCGGACATTTTCAAGCTCTGCAATCTCTTCCACTAACTGGACGGCATCCTCCTCCGAGATACCGAACTTGGAATCTTCGTGCGCAATATTTACCTCCACAAGGATCGGAACAATGATATTTTTCTTCTTTGCCTGAATATTGATCTCCTCTGCCAAACGGTAGGAATCAACAGAATGGATCAGTGCGACCTGTCCTGCAATATATTTTACCTTGTTTCTCTGCAGATGTCCGATCATATGCCATTTAATGTCTTTTGGCATTTTTTCGATTTTGCCGCATAATTCCTGAACTTTGTTTTCGCCGAAATCCCTGACATTTTCATCATAGATTTCCTGAAGCATCTCGATCGGCTTTGTCTTGCTGACTGCAATCAGTGTAACTTCCTCTCTCTTTCTGCCTGCGCGGTCACACGCTGCCTGTACACGTTCTTCTACATTTTTTAAATTATCTTTTAACATTTATTTTTATCTCCTTACTTGATTAACTGATTTTCATTGATTTTTGTACCGTCTAATGCGATATGGTCATATAATGCGATACCATAGGTTGTACCGGTTTTGACGATCGTATATTCCTCATTCTGATATAAAATATCAATCTGCTTAAACACAGCGTAACCTTTATTAATGTTATAGACGCCCTGCAATGTCGCCGTATCGGCACCGACATGATATGTTTCGCTGGAATCCGGCTTTTGAAGCACATCATTCGAAGAAACAAATTCGCTGTCAATATAATAGGTATCGTCTGTCTCGTAATATATAGTCGGTGTCACAAACTCTGTCGTGCTTTTTCCGTCTTTGTCTGTGCGCTCTATAAGAATACCTTCATCGCTGGAATCTCCACCTTTTAAGAAAAAGTCAATTGGAATGGTGTAAAATTCTTTTTCCGTGATCGCGGAATTTGGAATCTTAAGCCCGGTTTCCTCTGACAGCAAAAGTTCAATCTCCACATAACGCTCTGACACATACCTGACCATAGCACTTTTTAATGACAAAATCAAATACTGCTGTCCCTCACGCTCGACAATGGAATAGGTGGCATACGACTCTTTTGCATCTTTTAAAAAGCGGATTCGGATCGTATCATCATCCCGCAAAGCATCCGCAGTTACATCCGGAACCGGCACAACAATGTTCCAGTATTCACTGTCGACTAGCTTGTACTCCGGCGAGCCTGCCTGAATGGTCGGACTTGCTTTTAAATCGGTTTTCGAATAATTGGATTCATCGAACATCGCCCCGGTAAAATTATCTACTGTCACATTTTCAAATCCGTCCGTATAATACGCCACAAGCCCCGGCGTATCTGTGATCACTTTATGAAACGTATTATTATTTTCAGCCGAAGCAACGTAATCCGAAATATCATTCAGTGCATTGACACTCAGTGCCTCACTTAAAGAGGCATTCACATTGTCCTTAAAACTATAGACCTGATAGTAATTCTTCCCGTCATAGGCATATAAAAAGTCGTTGATTGTTTTTTCAATATCAGCAAGATTCTCACTGTCGATCGTTGTTCCGTCCTGCTTTGCTTCGTTGATCATATTAGAGACATCCCCATTTTCATCAACGGAACATACCAGATCCCCATAAGCTACTTTGGAACCTTCTTTTACATAATAATTCACGGAACCGGAGTAATCGGAATTTATAATCTTTTCATCACGCAGGATCAGACCGTTGTATACATTATTCACGGCAATGGTTCCCTGCTCCACTTCATAAACGGAAATATGCGTTTCAGTCAGATAACTGAACACATTAAAAACCAGATAAATAAAGATGATGACAAATATAACGACACCAATATTAAAATTCATCGGTTTTCTATATTTCACAACATTTTTATTTTTTTTCAATCATTTAACCTGCCTTGCATTTTCTCACTTCTTTTAAGTATAGCATTTTTTACAGGGCAAAACAACGTGATTCATGTATAAAAAATGATTTTCAGGAAAAAATAAACAAAAAGAATCAAAGGAGACTTACTCATGAAAACAAATTGGTTGGATTATACTTTATTGACATTAGTGATCATCGGAGCCATTAACTGGGGACTGATTGGATTTTTCCGCTTTGATCTGGTTGCTTTTCTTTTCGGAAATCTTTCGTGGCTCTCCCGCATTATATATGCGCTTGTAGGTATCGGAGGCCTTTATACGATCAGCCTTTATGGAAGAATCAAAAGTGGAGACGAAGTCTAAAGAGGTGAGAATCCTGATGCAAAAAAGGTTGCTGTGCGAATGAAAATCGCGCAACAACCTTTTAACAGCAAAGTAATTATAGGGAAATGACAATCTTTGCTTTTGCACACTCTGGTAATTTGGACTCATCTCTGGAAACACTTAAGATAAACTTCACATTGTATTTCTCACTGATGATATCAAGTTTTTCAATTGCATGCTGGATCTCGTCATCCGTCTCAATAAATGCAATTGTAAGGAAACTGTCTAAATACATCTCTTCGAGGTCGTTATCCTGTGAAACGATTCCACATAAGAAACCAAGGAACTCATCACAATTATCAATCGGATAATCCATTACATTGATGAGACGAACTTTGTTGTTCAGTTCGTACATATGCTTCTGACTCTTGTCAAGATAAACAATGTTTCCGGATGCGGCTGCAACAGAATGATTTACTTTGGCTAATAATTCTTTGGTCTTGCCCTTTCCTTTTTCGCCTGCAATAATTTCTATCATTGTCATTTCCTCCTTATATGCACTGTTTTATGTATTTTGAATAAAAACAGTAGGTTTTATAAAACAATTATAGTATATATGCACATAAAATACAACTGTTAATTCGCAAAACCGCTCAACATCTCATTCATAAGGAGATAAAGGTTTGATTTGCCGTCCGCTTTCAAAACAATGGAGACGATTGGCTGTCCGGAGGCATTATAAGAATACAAAACCAGGCAGTATCCAGCGGCACCTGTTGTTCCGGTTTTCCCGCCTACTACGGTGATACCTTCCGGTGCTTTCTCTTTTCCGGTCAGATACTGGTTCGTATTCTCCCAGGTTTTCTCAACGCTGGAACCATTCACATCCGTATATACAACATCGTAGCTCATCGTGCTGATAATATCGACAAACGTCTGATTCTGGACGGCATTCTGGAAGATCAGATAAAGATCATACACAGAAGTATAGTGGTTCTCATCCGGGAGTCCGTTTGGATTGACAAAATGGGATCTTGTTGCACCCATTGCAAGTGCTTCCTGGTTCATCATATCAGCAAAGCCTTCCACACTTCCACCGAGATGTTCTGCAATCGCGATGGCAGCATCATTTCCACTCTTTAACATCATTCCATATAAAAGATCCTTAAGCTGCACCACATCTCCGGCTTTCAGACCACAGACAGAAGAATCGGAAGCCTGATTGGCAGCATTCTCACTGACCGTCACGTAATCTTCAAGATTACCGTATTTTAAAGCAATATATGCTGTCAAAATCTTCGTTGTGCTTGCAGGATATAATTTTTCATAAATGTTCTGCGCATAAGTTACTGTATTCGTTGCAAGGTTAAAAGTTCCGGCACCTTCTGCAACTTTGGAATCCGTAGATTCCATTCCTACATTCACATCATCCGCCACACAGAGATTCTGGGAAAAATATGTTTTTTCAGAACCGGCACCCTCAGAAGTCAGTCCGTAATCTGCGGAAGTTGCATAGATATCATAAGGATTGTCATAACTGACAATGGTCTGTCCGCATCCGGACATAAAAATTGCTGCTATGCCACAAAGACACAGCAGTCTCATTTTATTTGTACATTTCACGCCACTCTAAATCTCCTCTGTCTAATGCTCGAATCAAAAGTTCGGCAGTGGCAAGATTAGTTGCCAACGGGATATTGTGTGTGTCACATAATTTTACAACGTTATTGACATCCGGTTCATGTGACTTCGGAGTAAGCGGATCTCTAAGGAAAATAACCAGATCGATCTCATTATGTTCAATCTGTGCGCCAAGCTGCTGGGAACCTCCCAAATGCCCTGCCAGATACTTATGAACATTGAGATTCGTTACCTCCTCAATCAGTCTTCCGGTTGTTCCAGTTGCATAAAGTTCATTCTTCGAGAGAATCCCTCTATATGCAATGCAGAAGTTCTGCATTAATTTCTTTTTTGAATCGTGCGCAATAAGTCCAATGTTCATTGTGCGGTTACCTCCTGTCAATATTTTTTCGGCTGTAGTCCAACATTCAATACAAGCCCCACCCCTATATATAAAGATAACAATGACGTAAGACCATAACTTACAAATGGAAGCGGCAGACCAGTATTTGGAAGCACTCCACTTGCAACCCCAATGTTAACCAGGCTCTGAAAGCCTACCAGTGCAGCAAATCCACAGCAGATCATTTTACCTGCGGTATCTTTTGCTTTTCTAGCAATTAATATACACTCAATTGTGATGAAAAGCAATAAAATTATAATGATAACCGTTCCAATAAATCCAAGTTCTTCCCCCGCAACAGCAAAGATAAAATCCGTCTGTGGTTCCGGGATAAAGTTACCATTTTTTACGGAAGTTGCATCTGTATTATTCAGCCCTTTTCCCCAAAGCTGACCGGAACCGATCGCCATAATGGAATTCTGCTGCTGGTAAGCGTCTGCCGGATAATCATCCGGATAGAGCCATGCCATTACTCGTGTCACCTGATAACTCTTGATAAACGGAAGCTTGTCCTGGATCAGCAGTGTAAATAAGATGATTGCTGACGGAACGCTGACAGCCAAAACACCTACTACTATTTTATAACTTAATCCGGCAACAAACAAGAGGGCTGCGAAAATTAATGCAGTAACAATCGTTGTGGAAAGATCCGGCTGCTTTAATATCAGCGCAAGCGGCATTCCTGCCAGTATAAGTGACATGATCAGTACCTTGGGCGTATTGATCTTTTCCTCATGTTTCATGAAAAAATAGGCAAAAAACAATATGATCAGGATTTTTGCCAGCTCAGAAGGCTGGAAACGGAATCCTCCGATCTCAAACCAGCGCTGTGCACCACCGGCATCATCACCGGCAAACATAACAAGCAAAAGTGTTCCAAGCATAAAAAGATAGATCAGCCACGCAAATTTCAGAATGAAATTGTAGTCGATCAGGGAAAGTATCACCATAATGGAAAGTCCTGCGATCATACCAACAATCTGTTTGCTCTGAACCGACGGCTTGGCACTTCCGATCAGAAGGATTCCGATCACATTTAAGATCACCACAAATAGAACCAATATGAACTTATAATTTTTCAGTTTGTACTGTTTAAACATTGTAACTCTCTCTTCTTGTATTCTTTTAAAATCACTTTTATCTCAATATTCTCAGGTTCCACATCCACATACTTCGTGATCACATTTCCTATGTCTCTCCGTATGTATCCCATTGTTTCTTCGTCTAAAATGTTATTTTCATAATGGATCATACATTTTAGACGTTCTTTTGCGGCAGTTACAGATTGTTCTCTCATTCTTACTCCATTTCTGCTATGCCACAAAGGCTGCTATGAATTGACAGGTTCTTTTGCAGGTTTGTTCCAGAAAATCCTCCTGAAACGGTGCTTTTCCTGCAAAAAATCAGGAATCGGAATCTGTTCCCCTGTCAGCCGTTTACAGATATTTTCATAACAGGTCTTAGAAGTGCTTTTTCTTCCGAACATAGTCTCGCCGTGATTCTGTGAGATAATAATATGTTCATCCTCTAACACGACTCCTAAGAGGTCGGTATTTAAAAGTTCACAGATATCGGAAATCTGAAGCATATTTCCTTCCTTGACTAATTGTTTCCGGAACGAATTGATCAGTAAAAACGTTTCGATGTCTTTTCTTCTCCGAAGCAGACGCAAAACACAATCTGCGTCATGCACAGCCGCAACCTGCGGTGTTGTCACAACAACAACTTTATCTGCCGCACACACCGCAAGATCAAATCCGCTGTCAATTCCAGCCGGGCTGTCTACTAAAATATAATCGTAGGATTCCTTCAATTCTTCCATGAGTGTCTGCATCGCTTCCGTTGTAAGAGGCGGATGTTCCCTGACACACGCAGAAGGGATAACCGACAGATTCGGATATCTGCGGTCGCGGATGACTGCCTGCTTTACCCGGCAGCGTCCTGTAAGCACATCTACGAGATTGTATACAATCCGGTTTTCTAACCCCATGACAACATCCAGATTGCGAAGTCCAATATCCGTATCAATTAAAATAACCTTTTTCTCTAATAGTGAAAGTCCAACTCCGACGTTTGCTGTAGTAGTTGTTTTGCCAACGCCGCCTTTTCCTGACGTGAAAGTGATCACTTCACTCATGAAGTAAGACCTCCTTATCGTTTAGTCATTAAAGCTGTTTGATGACTCACCTACATTTTCTGCCTGACCATTTAATAAATCTTCGGCGTTCTGAACACCAAAATAGTAAGAGAACACATTTTTTGCGTATTCAGCCGCATTGTGCGACGTATAACCAAAGGCAATACGTGTCGCAATGGAAACCTCCGGATCATTGTATGGAGCATATCCAACAAATAAAGCGTGGTTTGGACGGTTTGGACTCTGCTGTGCCGTACCGGTCTTACCTGCAACTTCGATTGGGAAATTATCAAATGTTGAAAGATTTTCTACTACCATTCTCATTCCGGTATGAATCGCATTCCACTGTGTGGTGTCTAAAACATCCACGGTATTTCTTACCTTCGGCTCAATTGTCTCTAAAGTATTACCGTCCGAATCACAGACTTTGCTGAGCAGTGTGTATTCATACACATTACCGTCATTGGCGATCGCAGACACATATCTGCCAAGCTGTATCGTCGCATAGTTGTTATTACTTTGTCCGATTGCAGCCATGACAGGATATTCATTGGCGATCTGCGGATCATTCTCCTCAATCTCCACGCCTGTCGTCTCATCCAGACCAAGCAGGGATGCGTATTCCGTGATCTTGGAAATACCGGTTGCATCATCATATGATGTCGTAAAATTATTGGTTGCAAGACGGTAACCCACATCATAAAAGAAATAGTTGCAGGAATCCCTCAGTGCCTCTGACACATTGATCAGTCCATGCGTATAGCCATGATTTAATGCCCAGCATCTTGGGTGGTTGCTGATGTTCTCATACACACCCTTATCCATGATCTGTGTGGTCGGTGTGATCACACCGGATGCAAGACCTGCAACCGAGGATACCATTTTAAAAGTAGATCCTGGAGCGGTTCGTTCCTGTGTTGCATAGTTGTAAAGTGGTTTTGACAGATCCGTGTTCAGGCTTGCAAAGTAATCTGCATCTACCGTATTGGCAAGACGATTATTATCATATCCCGGATAACTTACCAGCGCTAATAATTCTCCTGTCTTAACATCTGTGATCACACAGGAACCGGAACAAGGATCTAATGCAAGCTGTGCCGGTGTGATCTCAATATTTTTGATCTTATCCTTTAAAAAGCTGACCGGGCTGACTGCATTTGACTCCAAAGAGCTGATTTCCTCTGCATCATACGCAAGCACGCCCTGATCGTATAAGATCAGACATAACTGTTTTCCGGAAACAGATCCGGCTTTGATCAGATACTCATAAATGATTTTTGAAAATCCGGTATCTGTGGCAATGTCATCCATAATATAATCGCACAATGCATCGTAGATTTCTGTCGAATCTGAGTACTTCTCATCAATTGTAAACTGCGTAATGTCAATCCAGTTCTTTGCAATGGCATGATTCAAATATTCCTGTGCACTGATAGAACCACTCTGCCACTGCTGATATACCTCATCTGTTTTATCAATTGATTTCTGCAGAAGGATTTTATTCTCTTTTAACTGATTGATAATAAAAGTAAAATAATCCTGATCTTCCTCGCCAAGTGAGCCAAACGCGGTCGGTGAAGCTCCCTTTAACTCATTTGTAACAGATGCTAATACACTCTGCTGTCTACCATTAAAAATCTGCTGGACTGCTCTTTCATTATCTGCAGCCTTTTCATCCGTAAAATGTTCAATATCGATAACATTATTATTCACCAATGCAAAATAAACATCTGTGATTGGAATGTTCATCTCAGAACCGGAGCTTTCAATATTCGAGTATACAATACCGGCGATCTCCTGCTCTAACAGATCATAAGCCGCAATCTGTAAGTTCTTATCAATGGAGAGATAAACATCATTTCCGGCGGACGGTTCCTCACGCTCTAACACCTCTACCGCTTTTCCAAGATAATCGACATAAAGCTTTTCATAGCCTTTTGTTCCCTGCAGAGAGGCATCCATAACCTGCTCAATACCGGCTTTACCGACAACGTCATTTAACGTGTAATTGTCATTGTCTTCTGACAGGCTTTCATATTCTTCCGTAGAAATTTTTCCTGTGTAACCGATGATCGACGCAAAATACTCTGCGTCATTGTATTTACGGATCGTATCATCAATCACTTCCACACCCTGCAGCTTTGCGGTATTCTCGCTCACATACGCCACAGATTCCTCGGAAACATCGCTTGCGATCGTAGTTGCAATGTATTTCTGGTAACTGTTTTCGGACATTGCGTAACGGACAACCGTTATTTTGTAAGCCATGTTCTCATCATAATCTTCACTGATTCCGAATCTGGAAGTTTTCAGATAATCCATGACCTGATCTGCAGTTGCCTCTGCCTGATTATACCCAAGCTTCTTGTCGTATTTCAGGTCTGAATAAGATGCCTGTCCGAAGACATCCGCAAGAAAACGTTTCAGCGAAGTGCCACTTACACTGAATTCATAATTTCCATTGTCATTCAGAGTCACTTTAAAGTTATTGATGATATCATCCCCGTTTTTTTCCAGAGCTGTGATGATATCTGCAATCTCTTCATTTAAAAGTTTATTTTTTTCCTTGGTTGAATCATAGGAACCATTATCCTCGATCGTGATCGAATAAGCGAGTTCGTTATAGGCAAGCACCTCGCCGTTTCGGTCTAAAATATTTCCTCTGGTACTGTTTAAGGTACGTTCACGGACAATCTTTAACGTATAGTTATCCTGATATTCAGCTCCCTGTATAATCTGAAGCTGGAACATCCGAAACAGCAGCACCGAAAATAAAAGGATCATTACCGTTGCCGCTACAAGCAGTCTGGATTTAAAGATTGTACGAAAAAACTCTTTGATATTCTCAAACAAATTTTACAGCGCTCCTTTTTTCTATTGCTTCAAGTTTCTGGTTGATCTTTAAAATAATGAAATACAGGAATATGGTCACAACCATTGTGTAAACAAGTTCCGGGATCATAATATTCAGCAGATAGTATAAAAAATCAAACTTTCCGCGGAATAAGAATAACAGAAAATAGATGATCAGACTGCACGAAAAATCGCTGACTGCGATCAGTAACATCGGCAGCTTGATATCTTCCGGGTAAAACATTTTCCGGAAAAATCCGTTAAAATATCCTACATACATATAGAGTAAGGCATAAAAACCTAAAATACTTCCCGTAAAAATATCTAAAAGAAGTCCTGTGAAAAAGCCGATCCACAGTCCTTCTTTTTTTCCTCTCATAAAACCAAATGCAGACACAACAACAATCATCAGATTCGGGGCGATTGATGCAAACGAAAGCGCCTGAAACACCGTGCTCTGCAAAAGGTAACAAACTGCTATGATCAAAAATACAGTTACTTTTCTCCGCATGCCGTCCTCCCTGCCTTAATTATCAATGGTCTGTTTTTTATTTAAAATAACAAGTACTTCTTCAATATGCTCAAAATCAACTGCCGGTGTGATCGTGCCGGATTTTGTCAGATTATTGGAATCTGTTTCAATGGAACTGATATAACCGATCAGGATTCCCTGCTGGTAATTGTAAGATACGGAAGAAGTTACCACAGGATCATTGATAGAAACCTCGTTGTCTTTATCATTCAAGTTATTAAACTCGATCACCATATCCTCATTCATCTTCTGCAGACTTCCGGATACGATCAGGTTATCTGATGTAGTTGTTACCATTCCGCTGACCTTACTCGTGTCATTGATGATGGAAGTTACTTTCGCATAATTCGGTCCGACATCGGTAACGATTCCGACCAGTCCGCTTCCAGCCATGACATTCATATCCACTTCAATGCCGTCATTGCTTCCCTTGTCGATTGTGAACGTATTAAACCAGTTTCCGCTGTTTTTTCCGATCACATTGGCTGCAACCTTCTCATAACTTGGATATTTCTGGTCTAAATTATATAATTCTCTTAAATTCTCTAACTCATACTGCTCTAGTTTGATCGTGTTCAGTTCCGTAGTCAGTTCATCTACCTGACTTTGAAGCTGCTCATTCTCAGCCATAACATCACTTAAGTTTTTCAGATTTGCCGCCTTGTCGGAAATCCAGGTGCCGATTTTATTAATTCCCTCCTGCATCGGTACAAAAACATAACCGGCTGCCGCATTTAACGGGCCACCGGATATATTTAAGGTAAAACTTAATAACATGATGATAATACAGACTCCCGACATGATCAGAAGCAGATATCTTGCAGGAAGAAAAAATTTTGATTTTCGTCTCATTCCATTCCTCAATTTCTTTCAACAGATGTGAAGTTGCATCTGTTTATTTTAAGATTTTATTTTTCATGCTGAATGCCAGATGTTTGTACTTCTGGTCGCTTACAATCTTCACCAGACCACGGACAACACACTCTTCCGGTTCCTCACAGGTGTTGATCTCAATGCCTGTGATATCTTTGAATAACTGGTTCAGATTATGTATCTGGGAACTGCCTCCGGTAATATAAATACCGGAATGGATAATATCTTTTGCAAGCTCCGGTGGAGTTTTCTCAAGAATCATCTTAATGGAGTTGCAGATGCTGTTTAAGTTATCTTTGATTGCCTCATAGATAACCTCTCCGTTGATCTCCATTTCAATTGGAAGTCCGCTCACCACGTCGCGTCCTACGATCACCATAGTATCCGTATTTCCCGGGATACCGGAACCAAGCTTTTCTTTTAATGCCTGTGCTGTTTTCTGTCCGATCACAAGATTATAAGTCCGCTTCACATAAGTGATAATGGACTCGTCAATCCGGTTACCGCCAAAATGTAACAGATCACTTAACACAAGTCCGCCAAGGGAGATGACAGAGATTTCTGTCGTATCTGCTCCGATATCTACGACCATGATACCTGTCGGTTCATTGACATCTAAGCCCAGACCGACAGCGTCTGCAATTGGTTTTTCACAGAGCAGGACACTCTTTGGTTTTAATTTGCTCTTATAGAACATTTCAAAAAATGCTCTTTTTTCTACATCTGTAATATCAGTTGGAACAGCAACGATAAATTCTGCACCGCGGATTTTTCCCTTCATATTTTCTTCTAAATACATCTGAAGCATTGTCTGAAGATTGTTAAAATCAGCGATCACGCCGCTGATCACCGGAAATGTGACATTGATCGTCTCTGGTGCTTTCTCATACATTGCATAAGCTGCATCACCATAAGCATAGATCTGATCCTTTTTTACCAGTGCAATGGTGTTCTTCTCATTTAATATTTTATTGGAAGTCTTGCAGTAAATCTTCATATTGCAGGTTCCAAGATCAATTCCGTATACGTTGCTATTCATTTTCTTCTCCCTTGTATTGTTTTTCCATAATCAGATAATCCCGTGAAAATCTGTTTTCTGTGACAGACACCACATCAAGTCAGATAACCGGCTTCCCGGTAACTAAAATAAGTACGGTCTCCGATAATAATATGATCCGACAATGCAACACCTAACAGCTTTCCAGCTTCCGCTATCCTTGCTGTCACAACATCATCTTCCCCGGAAGGAACTGCCCTGCCGCTCGGATGATTGTGCACCATTACGATGTGTACCGCCTTTTTCTCCAGAGCACAGATAAAAATCTCGCGTGGCGGAACAATGGAAGAACTGACGCTTCCGGTCGTAACAACCGCATCTCCAAGCCATTTGCATTTGCTGTCAAACATACAGACGATCAGCTTTTCCTGCTGTTCATGCCGCAGTTGTTCCATATAATACTCGGCAACCGTCGCTGCGCTTTTCATCTGGATTCCCTCAAAATGCCTTGTATTGGAAATTCTCGTGGAAAGCTCTGCAATGCATTTTAACTGCATGGCGATCACATCTCCGATTCCGCGGATCTTCTTCATCTCATCATACGATAGTTCGTAGAGATTCATGAGATTTCTATCCTTCTGTGCCAGAAAACTTCTGGCGACATCCACGGCTGTCATTCTGCTGTTTCCAGACTTGATCACGATTGCCAAAAGTTCTGCATCACTTAATGCGGCTGCGCCATATTTCCAGAACTTTTCATAAGGTCTCTCGGATTCCGGTAATTCTTTTGTTGGTAATGAGTGATTCATAAATTCCTTTCACTCTCCCTGAAAGTGCTTTTATGTCAACTCAAAAAACTCTTTTTTCATTTTAGCATAACAAGTCTGTATTAACAAGATTCCGTTCCTTAAGTTTTTGTAAAGACATCAAAATTCCTAATTTTGCGTGATACCAGGTCAGTCCGCCCTGAAAATAAACTGCATATGGCGGTTTGATCGGTCCGTCTGCACTTAACTCAATGGAGGAACCCTGCACAAAAGCGCCGGCAGCCATGATGACATCACTGTCATACCCCGGCATCGCCCATGGTTCCGGGGTCACATAGCTGTCTACCGGAGCTGCCGCCTGGATTCCCTCGCAGAATGCGATCATCGCATCCGGATTGTTGAAGGTCACTGCCTGAATGATGTCATGTCTGCTCTCGGTTCCATTCGGGATTACGGAAAATCCTAATTTTTCATATATATTTGCAGCAAAAATAGCACCTTTTAACGCGCCGCTTACAACGGTCGGCGCCATGAAAAATCCCTGATAGAAGGACTGGATCACGCCGAGAGAGGCACCAACTTCCTTACCAAGCCCCGGGGATGTCAGACGATATGCGGCATTTTCCACACACTCTTTTTTTCCGACGATATAGCCGCCGATCGGTGCTAAACCGCCGCCCGGATTTTTGATCAGAGATCCGACGATCATATCTGCCCCAACTTCCAAAGGTTCTTTTTCCTCGACAAATTCACCATAGCAGTTGTCAACCATACAGATCACATCCGGCTTGATATTCTTGATGAACGAAATGAGTTCACCGATTCTTGCAACTGATAAAGTCGGTCTTGTGGCATAGCCTTTGGAACGCTGGATTGTTACAAGTTTTGTGCGTTCATTGATTGCCTTTCTGATATTGTCAAAATCAAAGCTTCCGTCCGGAAGTAAATCGACCTGACTGTAAGTAACGCCATATTCCGCCAGCGATCCCTTGGAAGGCCGGATTCCGATTACTTCCTCTAAGGTATCATATGGTTTTCCTACCGGAGACAAAAGTTCATCCCCCGGTCTTAAATTCGACATTAACGCCAAAGCCAGTGCATGTGTTCCACAGGTGATCTGTGGTCTGACAAGGGCATCTTCTCCCTTGAAACAGGAGGCATACACTTTTTCCAAGGTATCTCTTCCTAAATCATTATATCCATATCCGGAGCTCATATTAAAACATTCTGCACTGACGCGGTTATCCTGCATTGCTTTTACAACCTTCATCTGGTTGTACTCTGCTTTTGCGTCGATCTCTGCGAAACGCTCTTTTAAAGACTCCTCGATTTTTTCTCCAAATTCATATACTTCCCGGGAAATTCCGAGTTTCTGGTATTGTTCTTCTAAAAACTGGTTCATTGCTGTTTTTAATCCTCTCTTTATTCGTCAGTTTGCAGATAATTACGAAACTCAGCTTTAAATTACGAAGATTATGAAGAATTAACAAAATTTTCGAAGACACGCTCTCGCTACGTGTCGCTCGCAGCGGTACTAAGAACTCATATCCTGCATTTCATTTCTGATAAATCAGAATGAAATACAGAATCTGACTTCTAAGGACCGGCGGCTCCCCAGTGTCTTCTCAATCTTTTGTCAATTCTTCATAATTCAATTTACATTTTTGTGAGTTTCGCAATTATCTTTTTCAATTTAGGTTATGATAGTTTTTTCTTTTAATATATCTATCATATCGTTTAGAATTTTTTCATCTTGATAGTTGTAGGTCTGTTTATCAAACCAGATCACGTCGCGTTCCCGGCGGAACCAGGTAAGCTGGCGTTTGGCAAAATGTCTGGTTTCACGTTTGATGATGTAAACGGCTTCCTCTAAGGTTGTTTTTCCGTCCAGATAATCTAAGATTTCTTTGTAACCAAGCCCCTGCATGGAAACCATATCACGGTGAAAGCCCATGTCTTTTAATTTCTGTACTTCACCCACAAGTCCCTGTTCTATCATAAGATCTACCCTTTTGTCAATGTTCTGGTACAGATGTGCCCTGTCATCGGTCAGGACAAAGTATGCAAAGTTATAAGGAGATTTTTTCTCCCGTTCTTTTTCGTTATGTTCTGAAATGCGTTTCCCGGACAGATGATAAAATTCGAGTGCACGGATCACACGTTTGATATTGTTTGCGTGAATGGCATCGGCTGAAGCCGGATCGACTTCTCGTAACATATCGTGTAAATATCCGGCGCCTTTTTCCGTGGCAAGCTGCTCTAAGCTGGTGCGGTATGCCTCGTCACACTCCTGCTCGGTAAAATCAATATTATAAAGAAGCGCCTGAATGTAAAAGCCGGTGCCCCCGGCAATGATCGGGATTTTTCCTTCTGCGTAGATTTCTTCCAAATGCTCTTTGGCACGCTCCACAAATTTTACAACATGAAATTCTTCATCCGGATCAAATTCATCGATCAGATAATGTCTGACACCGTCCATTTCCTCCGGCATTACTTTTGCAGAACCGATATCCATATGGCGGTATACCTGCATGGAATCTGCGGAGATAATTGAACCATTGATTTTTTTTGCCAGTTCAATCGATAAGGCTGTTTTTCCAACTGCTGTCGGTCCGGTCAATATGACCATCGGTCGTTTCTCTGTCATAGTTTTTATACGATTCTCCTGAATTTCTTTTCGATTTCATATTTTGTCATGGAAATGATCGTTGGTCTTCCATGCGGGCAGTTGTAAGGATTATCCAGCTCTAAGAGTTCATCGATCAACGCCTCAATCTCCGGTCTGGAAAGATGATTGTTTCCTTTGACTGCCGCCTTGCAGGACATGGACGCTGCTTTTTCCATGATCAGATTCGGTGCATCTTTCCCTGAAATATTGGCAAAATCATCGAGCATTTCAATAAACATTGTTTTCATGTCAATATCTGTAAAATCTGCCGGAATTGCTGTAATTGCATATTCTTTTCCGCCAAAAGGCTCAATTTCATATCCGAATGTGGAAAGCTGCTCTGCGTAAGTCTCTAACGCCTGTACTTCATCATTGCTTAATGTCAGGATGATAGGTGGACTGATCGTCTGGGAAGAAAAGTTTTTATCGGAAATCTTTTTCATGGTGCGCTCATATAACACTTTCTCATGTGCGGCGTGCTGGTCGATAATGAATAACTTATCCTCGTATTCGATCAGCCAGTAAGTATCAAATAATTGTCCGATGATTTTATGTTTTTTCCTTGCATCCTTCGTAAGGAAGTGGGAATCAAGCTGCTCTAAATTCTGCTGTTCATAGACAATTGCTGCGTCGGAGGATTCTGCATGCGAAACTTCCTTCGTATCTAAAACAATCCCTATATCAGATTCCGTTAAATTGTCTGTAACTTTTTCTGTATCAGATTCAGTCACAGGTTTTGCGAACAGGTTCTCCTCCTGCACTGTCAGCGGACTTGCGTTCGTCTGCTTCATTTTTTCAAAGAAGGCTTCCTGATTCCGGCGTTTGATCTCAAATGGTTCCGGCGTATGCTTTGGAACCGGAGGGATAGTCTCTTTTTTCTCCTCCTGCACCGGAACTTCCGGGATAAAATCCCGATGGGAGATTGTATTCCGGATAATCTCAAATAAAGAGCGGTAAATCTCCTCATTCTGGCTGAAACGCAGTTCCATTTTCGTCGGATGTACGTTCACATCCAAAAGATCCGAGTTCATTTCAAAATAAAGCACACAAAACGGATACTGGTGCTGCATCATAAAACCTTTATAGGCTTCCTCAATGGATTTAGCAATCAGAGCACTTTTGATATAACGTCCGTTGATAAAATAATTTTCATAATTGCGGTTTCCTCTGGAAATGATCGGTTTTCCGATAAAGCCCCGAAGTTTGAATAATTCCGTCTCATGTTCCACTTTAAGCACCGCTGATGTAATGTCACGTCCATAGATATGATAAATCAGGTCTTTCTCATTTCCGTTACCGGATGTATGAAGCTTTGTCTGCCCATTATTAATAAACTTAAAGGAGACATCCGGGTGGGATAATGCCATGCGTTCCATTAGATCACTGATATAGCCCGCCTCAGTCTGCGCTGTTTTTAAAAATTTCCTTCTGGCAGGAACATTGTAAAAAAGGTTTCTTACGATAAATGTAGTCCCTTCCGGTGCTCCAATCTCCTCATTTTCCACTTCCTTGGAGCCTTCGATCACATATCTCGTTCCGGTCAGTTCATCATAAGTCTTTGTGATCAGTTCCACCTGTGAAACCGCAGCAATACTTGACAAAGCCTCGCCACGGAAACCAAGCGAATGAATACTGAGCAGATCTTCCACACTGCGGATTTTGCTGGTTGAATGTCGTAAAAAAGCAATTGGAACCTGCTTTTTTTCAATGCCACAGCCATTGTCTGTGATCCGGATAAAGGAAATGCCGCCCTCTTTGATCTCCACCGTGACTGCGGTTGCCTTTGCATCAATCGCATTTTCCACAAGCTCTTTCACAACAGAGGAAGGGCGCTCTACCACTTCTCCTGCGGCAATTTTATCTATCGTCTCCTGATTCAGTAACATGATTTCCGGCATTCTGTAGCACTTCCTTTCCATTCAGATCAAAAACCGTAAGGATTCTTCCTTTTATAACTCTAAAAAATGAACCTTACCAGCGGTTTTTGATTTTATTCTGTAATTCATATAATTTATTCAAAGCGTCGATCGGTGTCATATTGCCAAGATCGACATTTTTTAATTCTTCAATGATATCATCATCTTTTACTGTGTCAAATAAGGACATCTGCGCAAGATCGACTTCATCAAGTTTTTCTTTTTTCTTTTTCGTTCCGGTCTCAACGGAAAGATTCTTCGTGACCGCTGTAATATCGTTGGCACTTAATTCTTCCACAATCTGTTTTGCACGCTCAATGACAGAATCCGGCACGCCTGCAAGTTTTGCAACCTGAATACCATAACTCTTGTCAGCGCCTCCGCGGACAATTTTTCGTAAGAATACGATATCGTCTCCTTTTTCCTTTACCGCAATACAATAGTTGTTTACATTGTGAAGCTTTCCCTCTAACTCGGTCAGCTCGTGATAATGGGTTGCGAACAGTGTTTTTGCCCCCAGCAGCTTTGGATTGCTGATATGCTCCACAACCGCCCAGGCGATACTAAGACCGTCAAATGTACTGGTACCGCGTCCGATCTCATCTAACACAAGAAGAGAATTGCTCGTAGCATTGCGAAGGATATTGGCAACCTCATTCATTTCCACCATAAACGTACTCTGTCCGCTGGCAAGATCATCCGACGCACCTACCCTTGTAAAAATACGGTCGACAATTCCGATTTTTGCTGAGGACGCCGGAACAAAGCTTCCAATCTGCGCCATTAAAACAATGATTGCTGTCTGTCGCATGTAGGTAGACTTTCCCGCCATGTTCGGTCCTGTGATAATGGAAATACGGTTGTTTCCATTATCCAGATAAGTGTCATTTGCGATAAACATATCATTGTTCATCATTTTTTCGACAACCGGATGTCTGCCGTCTTTAATGTCGATCACACCGTTTTCGTTAATTTTCGGGCGACAGTAATTGTTCTGGTCTGCCACAACCGCAAGTGACACAAAAGTATCCAGCTTGGCAACTGCTTTTGCTGTTTTCTGGATACGCACCACTTCCGCTGCAATTTTATTACGCACCTCACAGAACAGATCATACTCTAAATTGATCAGCTTATCCTCTGCGCCTAAGATCATATCTTCGAGTTCCTTTAATTCCGGTGTGATGTAACGCTCAGCGTTGGCAAGTGTCTGTTTTCTTGTAAAATAATCCGGAACAAGATCTTTGTAAGAATTGGTTACCTCTAAATAATAGCCAAACACCTTGTTGAATTTAATTTTCAGGTTTTTAATGCCTGTCTTCTCACGCTCTTTTGCTTCTAACTCAGCGAGCCATGTTTTTCCCTCTGTTTTGGCATGACGGTATGTGTCAACATTTTCGTTGTAACCATCTTTGATCAGACCGCCCTCACGTACAGAAATCGGCGGTTCCTCTATAATAGACTCGTTGATCAACTGGTAAAGCTCTTCAAGCGCATCCATATCCGCCTGAATTTCTTTTAAAAGTTCCGTGTCAAAATCATCCAGTAATGATTTGATCGGCGGCAGCATACCAATGGAATTTTTAAATGCGATCAGATCTCTTGGATTCGCAGAGAGATAGGTCACACGGGTGATAAGCCGCTCCAGATCATAAATCGGGTTTAAATACTCTCTGAGTTCTTCTCTTGTGATCATGTGTTTGTTAATGTCCGCGATTGCATCCTGTCTTTTTTCAATTTCCGTCTTATCAATCAGCGGCTGTTCCACATAAGAACGTAAAAGTCTTGCACCCATGGCTGTTTTCGTTTTATCTAACACCCAGAGCAGGGAACCTCTTTTTTGCTTTTCACGCATCGTCTCAACTAACTCTAAGTTTCTTCTTGTGGAACTGTCAATGATCATGAATTTTCCGGTGGAATACGGATGAATCGCAGAAATATGATCCAGATTGTTTTTCTGTGTCTCATACAGATACTTTAACAGTGCTCCCGCCGCAATTGTTCCGTAAGCATAGTCATTTAACCCAAGTCCTTCCAGACTGTTGACATGAAAATGCCCCTTTAACGTCGTCTCTGCCGTCTCGTCGCTGAAATACCATGCATCCAGAGAATATATCGTAATGCCAAGGCGGTGACGCATATCATCAAGATCAACACCGCTCATATAAAAACTTTCATTGCATACGATCTCGGAAGGCGCAAATTTGTTGATCTCATCGATCAGTTTCCGCTCTGAATCCACTTCTGTCACATAATAATCTCCGGTCGATACATCCGCGAGCGAAATTCCATATTTATCTGCCAGATAGACAATACACATAATGTAATTGTTTTTGGACTCATCAAGCGCCTGAATATCCATATTCGTTCCCGGTGTGACAACACGGATGACTTCTCTTTTTACAATTCCTTTTGCAAGCTTTGGATCTTCCACCTGCTCACAGATCGCCACTTTATGACCATTGGCTACCAGACGATTTAAATACCCTTCCACTGCATGATACGGAATACCGCACATCGGTGCGCGTTCCTCCATACCGCAGCTTTTTCCGGTCAGTGTCAGTTCTAACTCTTTTGACACTAACACCGCATCATCAAAAAACATTTCATAAAAATCACCGAGACGGTAAAATAAAATACAGTCTTTGTATTCTTCTTTTGTCTGCAGATAATGCTGCATCATTGGTGTAAATTCTGCCACTTATGTTACTTCCTTCCATTTATCTGTAAAGCTGCTCTTAAAACGACTGATAAGTGCGGATGATTGCCTCCGCAACTTTCATGCCGTCCATGGCAGCCGAAGTGATTCCTCCTGCATATCCGGCGCCTTCCCCACAAGGGTAAATGCCTTTGATATTTGCCTCAAACGTTTCATCCCTGCGGATTCTTACCGGGGAAGATGTCCGGCTCTCCACACCGGACAGGATTGCATCCTTACGGTCAAACTCCGGAATATGTCTCGCAAAATCGTGCATCCCTTCGATAAAGGACTGTTCGATCTCATCTGTAAACATTCCCCTTAAATTGGCAAAAGCCGTCTCTCCCCTTGTCTCTGAAGAAAACGATCCATAGGATGAACTTTTTTTATTTTCACAATAATCACCAAAAAGCTGTTGTGGGATTTTTCCATTGCCGAGTGCATATGCTTTTTCTTCCAGTTTTCTCTGAAAATGTACACCGGAAAGTGCGTCTGTTCCCTCAAAATCATCCGGTGTCACAGATACAATGATCGCACTGTTTGCATTGCTGCTTCCACGGTCCGAATAACTCATGCCATTTACCGCGAGACGTTTTTCCTCCGAAGATGCATTCACCACGTAACCGCCCGGACACATGCAAAACGAATACACTCCCCTGCCATTTGCAAGATTTGCTGTCACTTTATAAGGCGCCGCCTCAAGCATTTCACCATATTTTTCTCCATACTGGCTGCGGTTAATATCCTTTTGCGGATGTTCCACACGAAAACCCACTGCAAACGCCTTTGGCTCCATAAAAAGCTCTGTTTTATGCAGCATTTCAAAGGTATCTCTGGCACTGTGACCTAATGCGAGCACACAGATGTCCGTCTCAATCCATGTCTCATCATTGATCAAAACAGCCGTTATCTTCCCCTGTTCCACACGGATATCCGTCACACAGCTTTCAAATGCAAACGTTCCTCCAAGACGTATGATCTCCTCGCGCATGGCTGCAATGACTTTTGATAAAATATCGGTTCCGATATGTGGCTTGTTCTCATATGTAATTTTACCCGGCGCGCCAAACGTCACAAAGGTATCTAAGACAAACCGGCTGCGTCCGATCGGGTCTTTTACCAGTGTATTTAATTTTCCGTCTGAAAAGGTTCCTGCGCCGCCCTCGCCGAACTGTACATTGGATGCCGGGTTTAACACGCCCGTTTTCCAGAACTCCAAAACATCACTGGTTCTCTCCTCCACCTTTTTGCCGCGTTCAAACACCAGCGGGCGGTAGCCTTCCTTCGCAAGCAGATAGGCGCAGAATAAACCTGCCGGACCTGCCCCGATGATGACCGGGCGGTGGTTTAATAGGTTTGTTCCATGCACAGGTGTATGATAATGCTTCTCCTTCACACAGACAGCATTTTTATTTCCGGAGCGTTTTAAAACCTTTTCCTCATTGTCAACCCATACGTCCACAGAGTAGACAATTGACAGATCTGGCTTCTTACGCGCATCAATGGACTTTTTGACGATCTCAAGTTTATTGATCTGCTCCTTTTTTATTTTTAAACTTTTTTCAACTTTCTGATATAACTGCGCTTCGTTATGTTCCACTGGCAGTTTGATCTGACTGATTCTGATCATTTTATTTTCCTGTTCTATATGTATTTATCTGACAAAAAGTCGGGTTCCTGTTAACATGTTCTGTTCTCACAGGAAAGTGCTGCATGTTTTCCGGCTACATAACCACTCGACCACGCCCACTGCAAATTATAACCGCCACACATGCCGTCAATGTCAACCACCTCTCCTGCAAAGTAAACATTTGGAACAATTGCTGATTCCATAGTCTCAGGGTTGATCTCTCCGGTATGTACGCCGCCGGCACAGACCTGTGCCTGTTCAAAAGACTTGCTTCCGATGACAGAAACTGTAAATTGTTTGCACTGTTTTACGAAGCGTGCCAGTTTCTCCTGCGTTATCTCATCTGCACTTTTATCAGGTTGTATTCCGGATTCTTTTAACAACACATTACTTAACTTATGATTTAACAAGCCGATCATTGCTTCACTAGCTGACTTTCCATGCGCATTTTCATGAAAACGTTCTGTTAACAACTGTGCCGCTTCCTGCCCGCTCAGGGAAGGAAGGAAATCAACTGTTGCTGTGACCTTCTGCTTTTTCTTCAATGCCTTCGTGACAAATCGGCTGACCTGAAACACCGGAATTCCGGAGATTCCATAGTCGGTCAATTGAAGTTCGCCACGGTCTGAGACCGGTTCCCTGCCGTCAATATCAAGTGTGACTGATGCCTCTGTGCGGATTCCAGCTAATTGTTTAAAATAATTTTCCTTACACTGCAATGCCACAAGTGCCGGAACGACATCTGAAAAACGATGTCCGAATGCTTTGATCAGCGGAATGGCACTTCCGTCACTTCCGGTCTTTGGTGCTGCTAAAAGTCCTGTTGCAAATATGATTTTTTTTGCAAAAAATCTGCCCTTGCCCGTTTCTAGAACAAATCCGTTTTTCTTTTCTTCCACGGTCGTTACTTCACATTCTGTCACAACAGATACCCTGCGATAGGAAAGTTCCATGCGAAGGACATCTAAAACGGATGCAGCCTGCTCACTTGCCGGATAATAATAACCATTCTTATTTTTCGGATAGATTCCAAGCCGCTGAAAAAACTCAATGGTCTGCGCAAATCCAAACTGTTCCATCACAGGCACCACAAAGGCAGGGTTGTCTCCTCTGTAATAAGAAACACCCTGCTTTTCGTTCGTATAATTGCATTTTCCATTTCCGGTAGATAAAATTTTCTTTCCCACCCGGTCTTTGTGCTCTAGTATCACGGTATCGGCTCCATTCGAAGCAGCAGTGATTGCAGCCATCATTCCGGCAGCGCCGCCACCGATTACAAGAACATCAAAGCTTTTCTTTTCCTTTATATTCATGATTCCTCACATTGTTTCTCGTTATCTAAAAACCATACCTATCTTACCATAAGTAATAGCAACATTCAAATGATTCTAGGAAGAATAATTTTCAAGAAACTCGTATAATTCCTGTTCTGTATCAATGGCAATGCCATCTTTTAAATCAGAACGCAGGCTTTCCGGAAACATCTCAACAGGAATTGCTGTTTCCATATACATCGTCTCTTTATCTTTTTCGAAAACAGCTACTCTGCCGTCAAATTCAAACAAATAATACTTCGGATTAGAAAGATACGACATACTTTCTGCCATTTCTTCTGTATCCGTCAGTTTTTCCTCAGTTACAGGCGGATCAGAGACGATATTCTCATTGGTCCGGTCAATCCAGAGCGCTCCTGCAAGCACCAAAACAAAAGAAAGACAAATACCTATCATTTTTTTCAAATTCATCACCCATGATAGAGTATTGGTCTTTCTGTTATGTTTTATACAACATGTCTGTTTTATTGCACTTTAAAATTATTTATTTCTGCAATTGTGTTTGTAACGGAACAAATTCAATTTTTAATTGCATTCCCAAGCCGGCCGCAAGTTTCTTCAAAAGTTTTAAGCCAGGTCATCCACCTAGCGCAGCAGATGCATTTTTCTTGCAAGTCTCACCAGTGCAGCCCCCTTCGGGAATTTCAGAATTTCTTCCTCTGTCAGTCCTTTTAACAATAAAAGAACCACGGCATACACGACCACACCGATCAGAATACTGAACACTGTTGCGATCGCATTGACACGCAGAATATACAAAAACAACTGATACGACAAATAAACTGCCACACCCATGATCAGTGCAGAAATTCCCGGAATGACAAAAGTTCGTTTGATCTCCTGCTGATATCCGCTGTATTTTCTGACGGAATAGGCATTTAACAGACACATTAACAGTCCGAAAAATGCATTGGCATAAACGACCGCATAGATATTTAGTTTAAAGGCATACATCAATACTACTAATAAACCGATGTGTAACACCAGCGCGATCAGCGCATTCTTTACAGGCTCCCTCATGCGGTTGATTCCCTGCAAAAGGCCGTTTGACAGCGTCGACAGTGAGAAAAATACAATGGAAACTGCTCCCAATTGCAACATGCTCGCTGCAAGTTCCGAGGAATCACGGAATAAAAGCTGTAAGATTGGGGATGCCAAAACACCCATTCCCACTGCACACGGAAATGCCACTACCATAATAAAACGGATCGCTGTATTGATCTGCGCACGCACAGCATCCTTCTTTCCGTTTGTGTAAGCTGCCGTCAACGCCGGAACAGAAGATGCAGCCAATGCAGAGGCAATGGAAATCGGCACATTGATCAGTGTCTTGTATTTTCCTGTGTAAATACCGTTCCACTCACTGATGTCGTTTGCAGAATATCCCTGTAAATTTGCGATGTTTTTAAAAATTGCCTGATCTAAAATTGCATTACAATTGTAGATTGTTGTGCTCATCAGAACCGGAATGATCGTAATAAATAAAATCTTAAAAATATAAGAATAACTGTCCACTTTCGCGCGGCGCTCCCGCTTCATCTGGCGTTTGAACACACTTAAATATGCGATCAGCACAAACGTTGCAAATAATAGTCCTATCACTGCCCCGGTTCCCGTACCTAACGTTCCTCCGGCAGCACCATAGGCAGCCGCATAATTTTCCGTATTTCCGAGTACTGCGCCCACTTTCGTTCCATAATTATAAAGTACATAGGCAGCCCAGACGCTGACAATCGCATTTGCGATCTGCTCTAAAATCTGTGACACAGCACTTGGCATCATCGTTCCAAGTCCCTGAAAAAATCCACGCAAAACACCTAATACCGCAACAACGATCAGTGTTGGAACGAGTACTTTTACTGCGAAAATACTGTATGGTGTTTTCATGATCGTTCCGGTGATAAATTCTGCCCCAAAGAACAGGATCAGCGCAGCGATCGTACCTGATACCAGACCGAAGATCAGCGCACTTTTTAAAATACGGTATACATTTTTCTTTCTTCCAAGAGACATGTCCGCAGACACAAGCTTTGAAACCGCCAGTGGCAGACTGTAGGATGAAATGATCAGCAATATATTATAAATCTCAAACGCACATCCGTAATAGTCATTTCCTTTATTTCCGATAATAGCAGTCAGCGGGATACGATATACTAACCCGATGATACGACTGATGATCGATGCCATTGCAAGAATGGATCCCTGCACCAGAAAACTGGTGCTGCTCTTTTTATTACTCATATTATTCCTCAAAATTTCTTTATCTTGTGATATTCATCTCATCAAGAATCTGTTTTTGTTTTGCTTCCATCACCGCAGCTTCCTCCGGTGTCATATGATCATAGCCAAACAGGTGCAGCATGCTATGTACGATCAGAAATGCATACTCACGCTTTGTGGTATGTCCGTAACTTTCCGCCTGCTCTAAAACCTTGTCCACGGAGATCACAATATCCCCTAACATAATCTCTCCGGTATCCGGATTGAAGTTATCATCGTAATCATCTTCTAATTTTGAAAAATCTCCTGCACTCTCATAGGAAAGCATCGGAAAAGATAAAACATCCGTAGGGCGGTCAATCTCCCGGAACTCCTTATTGATCGCATGGATTCCCTCATTATCTACTAAGGTCAGATTTACCTCTGGCTCATATGGAAAATCCTCATGATCTAATGTAAAAGTGATCACTTCCCCAGCCAGCGTTTCCGCATCAAAATCAAATGGTATCGTTACTTCCGCTTCAAAATTCAATGTCATAACAGCAAAGCCTCCTCTTTTACAAGATATTCTCTGATTTTTAAAAACATATTCATACTAAGTCCGGACTGATCGTATAGTCCCTGTGCCGAAAAGTCATTCAGTGTCTGGTAAATGACCATTTCTTTATTCCAGCCGCCCTCGATTTTACTTGTCTTATCGAGTGCCTCTAACTTCTTGATCAATCCGTCTACCATTTGCACAATGGCAGATTCTATGGATGAAGGCATTTTTTCCATTCCATAATATTCGGACAAAATCTCTGTCACCCGCTCCGGGAAACAGTTTGTCCGTGCCCGCATGACGCCGTTTTCCACCATTGGATCACCGTCTAAAATACCGATACGGTAGTAAAGTCCTGCCGCCTTGCTGACCGCAGCATCTGCCCCCACTAACTTTGCACATTTTTCACAAACTCTTGAGACACGGAGCGCATGCCGGTACTCCTGTCTGGAAAAATTTTTAAGTTCCCGCAATAGCATATAATCTTCTTCCGTTATATCTGTCAAAAAATTGTCAATCTCGTGTTCCTTCTGTCTTGCCAGAAGCGGATACACAACTGCTGCAGACAAATCGGTCAGAGCCGCCGCTATGGCAGCTTTCACCATAACATCATAATGTGGTTCCTGATAAAAGAAATACGAAAACAGCACCGGAACTACAAACGCCACCGCAAATGTCAATATAAGATACCACGCTTTATTTTTCGCATCTTCTAACAGATGTACAATTACAAATCCAAACAGAAGCAGCATTGTATCACAGAGGACTTCATAAGAGGAACTTCCCTTTGCAATCTCTGATATCACACAGAAGAAAAAGGAACTGCACACGGAAAGCTCATAGGTTCCAGCCGCCGACATGATAACCGGCAGTATCATCACAGGACTTGCAAACTCCGGCAAAAAAAGGAAAGCAGCCGCCGCCACAGCAGAAAGCAGAAATCCTTTTGTAATCTTTCCATAATCAGTCTCCCGGTTATGTGCTATCCTGTTACGGTTTCTCTCATAAATCAGCAAAAAGACCAGCAATACCGCAAACAGGATTGTCAGTGCACCGATCCCCAGAAGAATGTCAAGATACAGTCCGCCTGTAATGCCTGCAAAAACAGAAAATACAATCGCAGCTAGAAAAATCAATCCTATATTTCCGATTCTTTTTGCCGCAAACTGTTCCTTCATCTATCGTTTCTCCCATTTTCTTTTCTGTTCCGTACTTTTCTTCTTATTCCGGTTTTCATAATCTTCATATGCTTTGACGATCTTCTGTACGACCGGATGACGCACAACATCCTGACTGGTCAGTTCACAGATACCGATCTCGTCCACTTTTTTCAACACTTTCAATGCAACATCTAAACCGGAAGCCGTTCCCGGTGAAAGGTCTTTCTGTGTCGCATCACCGGTAATGACCGCTTTTGAACCGAATCCGATTCGTGTCAGAAACATCTTCATCTGCGCAGGTGTCGTATTCTGTGCCTCATCAAGAATAATAAACGCATTGTCTAATGTACGTCCTCTCATATAGGCAAGCGGTGCAACCTCGATCAGTCCCTTTTCCATATTCTTCTGGAAGCTTTCAGCTCCCATGATCTGATAAAGCGCATCGTATAAAGGCCGCAAATAAGGATCTACCTTGCTTTGCAGATCTCCCGGAAGAAATCCAAGCTTTTCTCCAGCCTCGATCGCCGGTCTTGTCAGAATAATTCTTCCGACTTCTTCATTTTTAAATGCGGTGATCGCCATTGCCATTGCAAGATAAGTCTTACCGGTTCCGGCAGGTCCCATGCCAAAAACGATCATCTTCTGCCGGATCGCATCGACATAATTCTTCTGTCCTAACGTTTTCGGCTTCACTGGTTTTCCGTTGATCGTATGGCAGATGCAATCCTTATCGATCTCGACGATCGCAGATTCTTTTTCCTCTGCTGCTAACGACAGTGCATAGTTCACATTCTGCTCTGTAATGACGTTGCCTCTTTTGGATAGTTCCAAAAGCTGCATAAACACATTAGAAGCACTCTTAATCTGACGCTCATTTCCAATCAGTTTCATGGAATCTCCACGAACGACTACCGTCACATTAAGAGTGCGCTCAATTTTCTTTATATAGGCGTCAAACTGTCCGAAGACATTTGCCACATGTTCCGTTGGTATATTCAAAGATATTTCAGTCAGACTCATTCGGTTGCTGCCCCTCTTCACTCGTTATTTCCAGAATCTCTGTCGGCTGATATGAAACAATGGATTCGTAAGCGTCCACCGTTCCTGTTACCACATATTTCTGATTCACTTTTTCTATCATAACATTTTTTTCCAGAATTTGAATACCTTTTTCCTCTAAATTTGCAAGATATTGTGCAAAACGTTTTTCTGCAATTGTTTCTGCCTCTTTTTTACTGTATGCCTTTTGCTCTGTCTCGTATTCTTCATACAAATACGTCTCAAAGTAAACAGGCAGATAAAAATTGTCCGTAAAGTGTAACTGGTCTGCCTGTTCCGTCAGCTCATACTGTGCAAACTTCGGATGAAAAAACGGATTTTTCAAGTGATAATCAAAAAAACGGATTCCATAATCCTTTTTTTGCCTGCCTGTTTTTATTTTATCCTGATACGAGATATTTATTTCATCTTCGTAGTAAAAATTTACCTCTGCAATGATATCCGCATCTGCACCCGGATAAATATATTCTGCCACTTCTCCGTCGTCATTTATAATCTCTGCCCTGCCGCTGACAAGGATATCTCCCTTTTTCACTTCCATGTCTGCTGTCACAAGTGGTGTTCCGGTTCTCGTTATCATGGATGCGATCACGCCATCTTTTTTTGCGACAATGTCGTTGGGCGTATCATCCTTCGCCGCGTATTCTTCCTCCGGCAGCAGGTTCTCCTGAAGTTCGACGGTCATTTTTGTGCCATATACCTTCACCGAAGTCCAGATAACCTCACTGTAGGCAGAGCGCAGCTTTTCTTCGAGTTTCTCACAGTTAATGCTTCTTTTCGGCACACCGAATCCCGCATTTTCCCTCTGTAAAAAAGCAAGGATTGTTTCCTCCGAGAGATAAGAATTGCCCTTTACCTCAATATTCCAGACAAATCCGGAACAGTAAAACAGCAGTACGGCAGAAACTAAAATCCCCACCGCAAATACTTTATGTTTCCGATAGCGGAACATCTGAAACGGCACACCATATTTCTTTAAAATACGTGCCTTTGTCTTCGTCTTTTTTAAGATTGGCTTTAAGCTGCGATATCCGGCAACACTGATATAAAAATAGTATCCGTCCTCCGCAGGTTTTAAATTCCAGATTAGAATGTTACGATTGCCGCATAAATTAAGAAAACGTTCCGTTGCATATCCTGTCAGGTGTACATACACATATCCACGAAAAAACTTAATCCACGATAAGACAAACATTAATACTCGTAGGAAACGGAATCGATCAGTCCGACGATTTTCATTTCCTCATTCGTATAATACTCCACCGTCAGATGCGTGCCGAGAATCTGCAGTCTGCAGTTCTTTGTCTGAACTTTCACAAGCGAATCCTCCAGTTCGATGATCCCCCTGTAATTCTCGATCAGAACCTCTCTTCTCCCGGTGATCGTGACGATTGCTGCCCCAAGCATAAGATCTTTGGGGAGTTCTAACTGACTTATCATTTTTTCATGGATTGGATTTTTACTGTTTTTACTCATATATAAACTTATGAAAAAAGCTTATCTGATATGCGCAAAAGATCCTCTCTTGTATCAATATCAAAAAACTGTTCCACCCTGTCCGTGTGATAGGCAAACACATCCTCTTTGTGCTGCCGCATGACAAATTTTCCGCCTTTTTCACCGGAAAGCTGCAATAATTCTTTGCGATAGCATGCATCAAACACATTCGGACTGCGCCACACAGCCTCACACTCCATTGTGCCGATTTTTTTCTTCTGCAGCGCATACTGCCGCAAAAATAATTCTGCCTCCGTCTCATCTAGTCCGGGCTGGTCAGCCGTAAAAAATACATCAAAACTTTCCCGGCTTTCCAAAACGCGGTCCGTTCTTTCTAAATATTCCACTGCTTTATGGATAGAAGATGCCATTCCGGTATTTTCCCCACCCTCATTTTTTAAAACTGTAAATCCGGATTTCCTGCAAAAATCCTCAATTTCAGGGTAAGACGTCACAACCAGAATATGTGCACTGTCTAATTTGGGGGAAAGCTTTTTCATTTTTTCTAAAGAATAACGGTAAAGCGATACTCCATTTATCTCTGCTAACAGCTTTCTTCCGCCAAAACGTCTGGAATATCCGGCTGCTAACAGAATCAGATTCCATCTCAAATCACATGCATTCCTTTTAAAATCTTCTCCGGGGTAATCGGCAGTTCATTCACCCACACACCTGTTGCATTGTATACAGCATCCGCAATCGCCGGAGCCGGTGTATTGATCACGATCTCACCGATCGACTTTGCACCAAACGGTCCGGTCGGCTCATAACTGCTTTCAAATTCCACACGAATCTTATCAAAATCAAGACGTGTAGGAATCTTATACTGCATGAGCGAGTTCGAAAGGTTTACTCCTTTTTCGTTGTACCAGACATCCTCGTAAAGTGCCATTCCGATTCCCTGCAGCAGACCGCCTTCGGTCTGTACTCTTGCAAGATTGGTATTCACAACCGTTCCGCAGTCCACGCACGCTGTATAATCCAACAGTTCAATCGCTCCTGTCTCCGGATCAATCTCAACCTCTGCACACGCAGCCATAAACGGTGGCGGTGAAACCGGGGAACTGTGGCTGTAGGTAACTTCTAATGCAATCTCATTATTGACCATGGATGCAGTTGCCAGATCAAACAGAGACACTTCTTTTCCATTTTCAACATTAAATACGCGTTTTCCGTCAAATTCCAGTCTCGTAATGTCTTCCTGCAAGATCTTAGCACCAAGCTGTAAAATCTTTTCACGCATAAGACCCGCAGCATTCACTGCCGCCATTCCGGTCAGATAAGTGGTACTCGAAGCATACGAACCGGAATCATAAGGTGATGTATCTGTATCTACGCCAAACACAGCGATATTGTCAATATCTGTATCGAGACTGTCTGCCACAAACTGTGCAATGATCGTATCACAGCCGGTTCCCATATCCGTACAGCCGACGATCACATTGTAAAATCCCTCATCACTCAGTTTGATCGTGACAGAACCCACATCACAGTTTGAAATTGCTGAACCCTGCATTGCCATTGCGGTTCCAAGTCCGCGGATCTTTCCGTCCGGCATCACCTGACGTAATGGTTTTTTGTCCCATCCGATCATATCTGCCGCCTTTTTCAGACAATCCTCCAACTTACAACTGTTTGCCGTCTCTCCATAATAAGCTGGCATGACATCCCCTTCGTGCGTCATATTCTTATACCGGATCTCCAATGGGTCCATACCCAGTTTGTCTGCGAGGCGGTTTACCATTGACTCCACTGCAAAAATCCCCTGCGTAGCGCCATAACCACGATAAGCACCTGCGGACATATGATTCGTGTATACAACATCATACTGAAAGCGGAATGCTTCGGTCTGATACATCGGAATGGATTTATGACCGCTCAATCCAACGGTTGTCGGTCCATGCTCGCCAAATGCCCCGGTATTCGAAAGTGTATACAGATCCAGTGCCCGGATTGTACCGTCCTTCATCGCACCCATTTTCACAGTCACTTCCATTTCATGTCTTGGAGAAGATGCGATCAGAGATTCTTTTCTTGTAAAAATCATTTTGGCAGGCTTTCCGGTTTTCATGGTGACAATTGCAGGATATACCTCTGCTACCACGGTCTGTTTTGCCCCAAAGCCTCCACCAATCCTTGGTTTTATCACGCGCACTCTCGATTTTGGAATATCTAACGCATTCGCTAAGATTCTTCTCACATGGAATGGGATCTGTGTCGATGATAAAATATTCAGTCTGCCATAAGTATCCAGATAAGTAGCTGTCCGGAAAGTTTCCATCATGCTTTGCTGCATGGCTTTTACATGATAAGTTCCTTCCATAACAATATCACAGTCGTTCATCACTGCATCCACATCCCCGTCACCATCCATACCAGATGCGCAGAGATTCCTTTTATTGTCTGCCCCAACCGGACAGAGTGACTTCCAGTCATCTTCCGGGTGAACAAGGATTGGATTATCCTTTGCAGTATGATAGTCTAACACAGGCTCTAACACTTTGTATTTTACTTTGATAAGCTTTAAGGCGCGGTCAACTGCCGCCTCATCTTCCCCTGCCACGATTGCGACCGCATCCCCGACAAAACGGACACGCTCGTCTAAAATGTAACGGTCATAAGGACTTGGTTCCGGGAAGGTCTGACCAGCCATGGTAAAACGGCGATGCGGAACATCTTTATAGGTCAGAATACACTCGATTCCTTTTTGTTTTAAAGCATTTGCAGTCTGGATCTCTTCAATCAGGGCATGCGCATAAGGACTTCTCAACACTTTTACGATCAGACAGTCCTTTGGTGCCACATCATCCATATAAACTGGTTTTCCCGTCACAAGAGCCATCGCATCTTTTTTTACCACGGGAGCATTTACATATTTCATATTGTCTTTCCTCGTTTCTTATTGTTACATAACTGTAAACTTGACAAAACTGTTTATTTCTGTTCTTTTGAGCGGTTCAGATAATTCTTTATCGCACGCAGCTGACTCTCATAACCACTGCAGCGGCAGAGATTTCCGGAAAGATATTCCTTGATCTCTTTCTCCGTCGGATCAATTAATTCATCTTCCATTGCCAGCACATTCATGATAAATCCCGGATTACAGAAACCACACTGCTCGCCACCCTGATTTGCAAGATAGGTTCCAAATTCAGCCGCACGTTCCTGCACTCCTTCTAATGTCACGATTTCTTTTCCGTCTGCTCTTGCCGCAAGCACGGAACAGGAAAGCACCGGCTTTTTATTCATCCATACCGTACAAAGTCCACAGTTGGATGTCTCACAGCCCCGTTTCACACTGTAACAGCCCTTACTTCTCACATATTCTAATAACGGCATATCCGGCGAAATCTCATCTGAAATTTCTTTGCCATTCAGCCATAAATGTATCCTCATTTTCTATCCTCCATTTATATATAACGATTGCATCACCAGAGCAATATTTTATTCTGTATCTGCGTGCTGCATTCGGTTAGTTGTCATTATTTGCGGTGCAGGCTCTCTTAAAGAGAACTCCTGACAAGTGACGTCTGTAATCTGCCCCTGCACGCCGGTTGCTTCCAAACGAAAATGATTCCGTTACTTTTTTCACAAGCTGATCCATGTCTGTTTTTTCAGAAAGATCCACTGTCAGTACATCCGCTTTGACCGGTCGTGCGCCAATGCTGACATGCAGTTTATCCTCATACTCTGAAACAGCCACCGCAAGGACAGGAAAATCTGTCGCTGTGTTTCTCTGTGAAAGATAAGTAACCTTCAAAGGTGTTTTTTTGATATGTACCGCAACAAGAATATCATTGTCATAATCCATATGGATAAAATCTCTGATTGGTACATTTCCTCCATGATATAATTCCACATAACAGTCTAATGCTGCAAATAAAGTCAATACGTCAGAAAAGCCAAATCTTCCGTAAATGCTTCCGCCGACAGTCGCACAATTGCGAAACTGCACTCCAACAATATGACAGACACTTTCCTTTGCGGCGCCTTTCGTGTATGCATTAAGTCCCGGATGAACTTCGAAGTCTCTGAGCGTTGCCATGCAGCCGATGACAAATTCACTCTCTGTTTCCTCAATCTGATCTAAGCCCAGACCACTTAGGTCAATCGCTGTCATCAGATTGCGGTCACCCATTTTCATCCAGAGTCCTCCGGCTATGATACGGTTGGATTTTTTCTGGTTAAGTTCATAGGCTTCCTCTAAGCTTTCTGCCTTACGGTACTCCTTTATTCTCATCATATGTTATAAATTCCTCCGATTTATGATATTTGTTTTATTGTATCTATTCAGCACCCCATTCACAAAACCGCTCTTTCAGAACTTTCCTTGAATAACAAGCATGCTTGTTATTTATGATACGGTTCATGGTTCATAATACGGTAACTGCGGTAAATCTGCTCCGATAAGATCACACGCATCAACTGATGCGGAAATGTCATTTTAGAGAAGCTGAGTTTATAGTCTGCGCGCTTTAAAATGCGTTCTGATAATCCGAGCGATCCGCCGATCACAAAAATGATATGGCTTGTACCGGACGTTCCCAACGAATCGATCTTTTCGGATAACTCTACGGAATCTAACTGTTTCCCTTCAATTGCAAGTGCGATCACATAGGCACCCTCTTTTAAGTATTTTTCCATGCGCTCTGCTTCTTTCTCCTTGATGAGAAGCTCCATATTCTCGCTTGCGTGATCCGGTGTTTTCTCGTCTGCCACCTCGATCACTTCAAATTTGCAATAGCGGCTTAAGCGCTTTTCGTACTCTGCGATCGCATCCCTGTAAAATTTTTCTTTAATTTTTCCTACACATAAAATTGTTATTTTCATACGAAAAAATTATATCATAAAACCGTTGCCCCAGTCTAGTAAATCAAATATAATTGTAACTATTCAGAGCCAAGGCAATTTTCATAAATTTGCGAATCATGCTTGCATGAATGAGCACAATTTTGAAAATTTCTTTGGCGAAGTAACCACAATGAGCAAAAGGAAAGCATCGAAGATGCGGTTTTGCGAATTGTGTACTGAATAGTTACAAGCGATTATAAAAAAGAAAGTGAGAATAATTATGAAAGTTTATGTTTCAAAAGAATCAAAAAAAGAGGAGACAAAATCAACTGCGTACTCTTTTCTGCTGGTAAGTATTTTAGGGTTTATCGCTCTGATCTTATTTTCCACTGGCGTTCTTCCCATCCATGTTGCTGATTATATGAAGATCATGCTCTGCGTAGTTATGGGAGTTATGCTCCTTATTTTCTTCGTGATCGGCGTTGTTTCCTTACGCCAGTTGAAAACGCTTGATACCCAGGCACAAAAAGAAAATAATTTGGAATCCGAAATTATTTCATGGTTTACGGATACTTACACTACAAATGATATTGACGAAAGTTTTGGTGAGGAAATTTCGGGACAGGATCTTTACTTTAAGCGCTATGAAATTATGACACGTTTTCTCTCAAAACAATACCCGGATTTAGAGGAAACATTCTTAGATCATCTGGTGGAAGAACTTTATGGCGAGCTGTTTGAATAAAATATTTTTTAATTCAAAAGAAAATACGAAATAGTCTTTTTTTCATACTATAATTGTGCTACAATTATGCAAAATAAAGAACAAAGAGAAAATGCTTTTCATGCACCTTTTGTTCTTAAAAATATTACGAATACATATTTACGAGGTGACATAGTGAAAGAACTTGAAGAAAAAATCTTAAAAGAAGGTCATGCCTTATCTGAAAATATTCTCAAAGTAGACAGCTTTATCAATCATCAGGTTGATCCGGTTTTAATGCAGCAGATTGGCGATGATTTTGCCAGACATTTTGCAAATAGAGGAATCACAAAGGTTGTTACCATTGAAAGCTCCGGTATTGCTCCGGCACTTACAACTGCCAGCGCATTAAAAGTTCCAATGATCATTTTAAAGAAACAGCCTTCCAAGGTTTTGAATGATAATCTTCTTCAGACGGTTGTAACTTCCTTTACTAAGGGAACAAGCTACGAATTGACATTATCCCATCAGTTCATTGAAGATAATGACAACGTTCTGATCATTGATGATTTTCTTGCAAACGGAGAAGCTGCAAGCGGTGCGATCCGTTTATTGACAGAAGCAGGTGCTTCCATTGCAGGTGTTGGTATCCTGATTGAGAAATCATTCCAGCCGGGACGTGAAAAATTGATTGCACAGGGTGTTGAGGTTTACTCTCTTGCCCGCGTTTCCAAACTTGCAAAAGATGTGATTGAATTTATCCCGGAAGAAGGTTAAAGGAATCGTTTTAAACGCATAAGAAACCCGGTAGAATCCATAGGATTCCCACCGGGTTTCTTTTTCTTTCAGACTGTAAAAATTAAAGATTACTTACACCTTTTCTTTACAAACATGCTTTAAAACTCTGATTACTCTATATCCACCGTTCCCTGTTTTGGCTGATAGATAAAGTTCGTTCGATAGATTTCACTGGTAAGTTTTGTCTTGTCATTGATCACAATGATAGACAGTATATTATTTCCTTCCGGTACTTCGATCGGCTCTGTATAACGTTCGGATGTATCCGTCGGATCTGTTCCATCCCATGTGTAATAAATACTGCATCCTTCATCCGCCGTGATCACTACAAATGTAATATCATCCATTGTACCACCATCCGGCGTCACTTCCGGATAATCCGGTGCCTTAGCTTCTGTCTTGTATTTGCAGGTTACAACATCACTGTAGATACCCTTGTCATTTTTGCAGACAGCTTTGATCGTATACTTTCCAACATCATCGAGTTCTATTCCTTCATCCGTATATAAAATACCATTCTTTGTCGGGTCCGATTCGTCTAACGTATAATAAATATCACATTCCTCAATTGAAAAAATAGTTACTTCTGTATAGACATCATAAGTTCCCTCATCCGGATAGAATACCGGTTTTGCAACGATGTAACCGGAAAATAATTCGAGCAGGTCTGTATCTGTCACAGTAGATGCAAGTTCTGAGATTTTATCGTATTCCCCTTTTGCCTCATAGATCGTGATAAGCCCCTGATAAGCCTCTTTATTCTTCTTATCGAGCGTGATGATCTCCATTTCAAGCACCAATGCAGAATCATATTCTTTTCTTGCCAGATAGATTTCAGCCATGGCAGCTCTTGCATTGATATCATTCGGTGATAAGGTCAGTGCATTTTTATAATAAGAAAGCGCTTTCTCATAATTTAAATCCACCAGTTCCTTCTCTGCCATTTCGATCTGATAATCATAGGAATTGCTGTTCTGATAACGCACATAAGCAATTGCACCAATGGCAATAACGATTGCCAAAGCCGCAATACTTCCTATGATGATCCACGGAGTCTGTTTTTTCTTTTTTCGGAGTTCCTCTGCTTTTCTTTTCTGGTTTCCTGTTTCTTCCGCAGATGTATCTTTTGCCGCCTCATCTGTTAAAAGAGCCTTCAGATAATCTTCTTCCAAAACTGAATAACCATTTACCATTTGTGCTTCATGGCCGCATACGGAACAATATAAACAGCCTTCTTTTAACTCAGCTCCACACTTTGCACATTTCATATGAAACCCTTTCTATCTCTACCAATCTTATTGTCTGTCAAGACTCTCCACGCAGTTGCGCATCAGCATCGCAATTGTCATTGGTCCGACTCCACCCGGAACAGGTGTGATCGCAGATGCTTTTTCTGCGACCTCATCATAACGCACATCGCCACAAAGCTTATTATTCTCGTCTCTGTGGATTCCGACGTCGATTACAACAGCTCCCTCTTTCACATAATCTGCTGTGATAAACTGTGGCTTTCCAATCGCAACAATCAGAATGTCTGCGGTCTTACATAATTCTTTCAGATTTTCCGTTTTGGAATGAGCGATCGTTACAGTCGCATTCTCACGAAGCATCAAAAGTGCCATTGGCTTACCAACAATGTTGCTTCTTCCAACAACCACACAGTTTTTTCCGGAAATAGCAATTCCAGAACGTTTCAAAAGTTCGATCACGCCAGCCGGAGTACAGGATACAAAACCTTCCTCCCCGATCACCAGTTTTCCAACATTCTGTGGGTGGAAACCGTCTACGTCTTTTTCCGGGGAAATCGTCCGGATAATCTTATCCGGATCAATATGTTTCGGTACCGGAAGCTGGACTAAAATGCCATTTACCGTCTTATCCTCATTCAGTTTTTCAATCAGCTCGATCAGTTCTGCTTCTGTTGTCTCCTCCGGAAGTTCATAAGATAAAGATCTGATCCCAATATACTCGCAGGCTCTCTTTTTGTTTCTTACATATACCGAAGAAGCAGGATCATTTCCTACCTGGATCACGGCAAGTGCAACCTCTGTACCTGCTTCCTTTAATGCTGTCACTTTCTCTTTTAATTCATCTTTGATGTCCTGTGAAATTTTCTTTCCGTCAATAATCTGTGCCATAGTTCCTCTCAATCTGTTTCTACTGCAATTTGCTTTTAGAATAAACCAGTAATAACACCCTCATCATTTACGTCAATTCCATATGCAGCAGGTTTTTTCGGCAGACCAGGCATTGTCATGATTGCTCCTGTTACAGCAACGACAAATCCTGCACCTGCAGAAACATATACTTCTCTTACGTTGATCGTAAATCCTTCCGGACGCCCAAGCTTTGTCTGGTCATCGGAAAGAGAATACTGTGTTTTAGCCATGCAGACAGGGAAATTAGAAAGTCCCATATCTGTAATTCTCTTTAATTCTTTTTTTGCTGCCGGAGCATAAGTAACTCCGTCTGCACCATAAATCTCTTTTGCGATCGTCTCGATCTTCTCTTCAAGCGAAAGTTCATTTTCATATAAGACTTTGAAATGGCTTTCCTTCTTCTCTAATGTCTCAAGTACTTTATTGGCAAGTGCGATACCGCCCTCGCCACCTTTTTCCCATACCTCGGAAAGTGCAAACTCGCAGTCTCTCTCATGGCAGAACTGCTCGACAAAATCTGTTTCTGCCTTGGTATCTGTCACAAAGGAATTCAATGTTACGACAACCGGAACACCATATTTCTGAAGATTTTCGATATGTTTTTCCAAATTTACGATACCTTTTTTCAAAGCATCTAAGTTTTCTTCTGCAAGATCAGCCTTCGCAACTCCACCATTATATTTCAAAGCACGGATTGTTGCAACTAAAACAACTGCATCCGGTTTTAAATCTGCTTTTCTGCATTTGATATCAAAGAACTTCTCTGCGCCAAGATCTGCACCGAAACCAGCCTCAGTGATAACGTAGTCTGCAAGTTTTAATGCTGTCTTTGTAGCGCGGACAGAATTACATCCGTGTGCAATGTTTGCGAAAGGTCCGCCGTGTACGATCGCAGGTGTATGCTCTAATGTCTGGATCAGGTTTGGTTTTAAAGCATCTTTTAATAAAGCTGCCATTGCTCCGGTTGCCTGAAGATCATCTGCAGTCACAGGCTTTCCTTCATAAGTATAGGCAACAATAATGCGTCCTAATCTTCTTTTTAAATCATGCATATCTGTCGCGAGACAAAGAATTGCCATAATCTCAGATGCAACTGTGATCACAAAGTGATCCTCCCTCACAACACCGTCCATTTTACTTCCAAGTCCGACTACCGTATTGCGAAGTACACGGTCATTCATGTCAAGACAGCGTTTCCATACGATCTGTCTTGTGTCAATGCCAAGTTCATTTCCCTGCTGGATGTGGTTATCCAATAAAGCTGCCAACAGGTTATTAGCAGAAGTAATCGCATGAAAATCTCCGGTAAAATGCAGGTTCAAATCCTCCATTGGCACTACCTGTGCATATCCGCCTCCTGCAGCTCCTCCTTTAATTCCAAAACATGGTCCTAAGGACGGCTCACGCAATGCGATCACTGCCTTCTTGCCGAGACGTCCGAACGCCTGTCCTAATCCGACGCTTGTCGTTGTTTTTCCCTCTCCCGCCGGAGTTGGATTGATCGCAGTCACAAGGATCAGCTTGCCATCCGGGTTGTCCTTCACACGGTTGATCAGTTCATCCGATAATTTTGCCTTATACTTTCCGTATAATTCCAGATCATCCTCTCCAATTCCAAGCTTTTCTGCCACTTCCTTAATTGGGAGCATTTCTGCTTCCTGTGCAATCTGAATATCACTTTTCATTCCAAACTCCATTCCTGCGATTCTCTTTCGCATATTTTTATAGTTTTAGTTTATAAGTAGTTATTATAGTACAAGTCTTATTGATAAGCAAATATTAATTACAGATATTCTTCCTCGTACTGTTCAAACTGTTCTGGAGACATTAACACTTTTCTCGGCTTTGTTCCTTCCTCCGGTCCTACGATTCCAGCTTCTTCAAGCTGATCCATAATACGCGCTGCACGGTTAAAGCCGACTTTGAAATAGCGCTGCAGCATTCCAATGGAACCTTTTTCCTTATCAATCAGAAGTTTTGCTGCATCTGCAAAATAAGGATCTCTTCCATCCCCTGTCTGTCCGGAATCAATGCTTACGGTTGTATTACCGGACTCGATACTGTTCATCTGCTCTTCCACCGATGAATTGTAACTTACCTGTCCGTTTTCGTCTTTTATGTAGGCAACCACATCCGACACTTCCTTGTCCGAAACAAAAGCTCCCTGCACACGAAGTGGCTTTGGAACACCCTGCGGATTGAATAACATATCACCTTTTCCAAGAAGCTTTTCCGCTCCATTCATATCGAGGATCGTTCTTGAATCAATTCCGGATGTTACTGCAAAAGCAATCCGGCTTGGCATATTCGCCTTGATCAGTCCTGTAATGACATTGACCGACGGACGCTGCGTTGCAATGATCAGGTGGATTCCACAGGCTCTTGCAAGCTGTGCCAGACGACAGATTGATTCCTCTACATCCCCGGGAGCCACCATCATCAGATCCGCCAACTCGTCTACGATAATCACGATCTGCGGTAATTTTTCCGGTTTATCTTCGCCATCCGGCAGTTCGTCGATTTTTGCATTGTAACCCTTCAGGTCACGCACATTTGCTTCCGCAAACTTCTGATAACGGTCCGTCATTTCTCCGACCGCCCAGTGAAGTGCGCCTGCCGCTTTTTTCGGATCTGTCACAACCGGGATCAAAAGATGTGGTATTCCGTTGTATACACTAAGTTCAACTACTTTCGGGTCTACCATGATCAATTTTACATCTTTTGGATCTGCTTTATACAAAATACTCATGATGATCGTATTGATGCAGACAGATTTACCGGAGCCTGTCGCTCCTGCGATCAGCAAATGCGGCATTTTTGCAATATCTGCAACTGTTACATTTCCGCCAATGTCCTTTCCCACGCAGAAAGAAATGTTTGACTTATGGTTTTTAAATTCCGGAGAATCCACAAGTTCACGAAAAGAAACCATTAACGTCTCCTTGTTCGGAACTTCGATTCCTACCGCAGCCTTTCCAGGGATTGGTGCCTCGATTCGGATATCTGCCGCTGCAAGGTTTAATTTGATATCATCTGCGAGATTGACAATCTTGCTTACTTTCACACCCATTTCCGGCTGGATCTCATAGCGTGTTACAGAAGGACCGCAGCTGATATTCGTGATTGTGACATTAACACCAAAGTTCTTTAATGTCTGCTGTAATTTCTGGGCTGTCTCCTGAAGATGCTGTTTAGAATCGCCCTGCTTATTGCTTGGCGGTTTCAATAAAGACACAGGCGGGAACACATACTTTCTTTCCTTCTGTGCTTCTAAATGAATTTCTTCCTCAATCGAAGAAACATCACTTTGGATCTCATCCTCTGTCGGTTTTGCATTTTTCTTCGTATTTTCACGATATGGTATCTCTGTAGAAACATTCTCTTGATATGCCGGCTCTGTATGGAAAAGGGATGTATCCGTCATCACACTTTTTGCTTCAAATGCTTCCTCTGAAAATGCAGAAGGTGCAACATATGGTTCTGATCCTTCCGCGGTCAGTGTCACATGTTTTTCTTCCTTAATCTCCGGCAACGGTGTATTCGACTGATTCAAAAGCTTATCAATATTAATTTCGCTGACTTCATCTGAATTTCTGCTGTCTGTCTTTTTATCCGGAAGTACCCGTGTGTCGAATGCCACACCCTCAACTTTGCGGTCCATACGACGCAGTTCTCGTTCTTCCCTGCGCTGTTCCGCAAGTTCTCTATGACGCTCATTGCTCTCCTTAGCAGATTCATAAACCTTACGACTTCCCTTCTGAACGCCTTTTAATGCCGAACGCTCTGTGATAAGCACCAGACAAATGATCATTGCCACGACATCAATCACATAGGAGCCGACCAGTCCAAAATTCGGGCAGAAAATTCCGGCAAGCAGTCCGCCTAAAAATCCGCCGCCAATTTTATGTACCGAGCAATACTGATACGCCCCAACTGCTCCTGCCACTTCAGAACCACAGCGTAAAATCTCGATAAACATACATAAAAAAAGTACAAAAAAGACCGTTGCAACGATTTTGACCGTTGCAATCCGGTTGCCCTTATTGGATGCTGCAAAAAAAGTACCAATTACTAAAACAATTGGAAAAACATATGCAATTAAGCCAAATACTCCAAAAAAGAAACTGCTGACTGCGCTTCCAATCGCCCCGCCGATTCCAAAATTACTGATAAATAATAAAATGGAAATTGCAAGGATCACCCACAGAATCACTTCCTCTGTAAAGCTCTCCTGCTGCATATCATTCTTCTTACGTCCTGAATTCGTTTTTCTGCCAGAAGTTTTTCTGCCAGAGGAACTCTTTCTTTTCCCTGTTGCCAAAGTATTACCTCCAAAAAAGTCCTGTCTATAATGTATAGAAAAATCCGCCGATTGAGATTGCTCCTACGATCAGACAGTAGATAGCGAATACGCGGAATTTCCGATTGCGCACAATGACAAGCATTGTCTTAATACAGATATATCCGATCACAGCAGCGATCACCATTCCCACTACATAGCATGTAATATCCATGCCGTTTACAGAAATATCTGCAAAATCTTTCAGTTCCAATACCATGGCGCCTAAAATTGCCGGTATTGACATGATAAATGAATATTTTACTGCAAATTTCCGGTTAAATCCACTGAGCAGACAGGCTGTGATCGTTGTTCCACTGCGTGATAAACCCGGCAGCGTTGCCACACCCTGTGCGATACCAATGACAAATGCGTTCGTGTATGTAATATCCTTCGGAAGCTTATCGCCTCCTTTGCAGCGGTCTGCGATAAAAAGCAGAATAGCCGTTGCGATCAGGCAGATACCAGGCACGATCAGAAGTTCCGATGCCTGCTCCACAACATCTTTTCCGACAAAACCAATGATTCCGGTTGGAATGGTTGACACAATAATCAAAACAACGAACTTGCGATAGCTGCTGTTAACGATCCTGCGGTAAGGACTGTAATCAGCATTGTCCCTGCCACGGTCACGAATCAGAAGGAACAGATTCTTCATAAGAGCTGCGAAATTAATGCATACATCTCTCACAATGCAAAGTCCTTCCACAAAAAGCTTTATAATATCTTTATAATAAACCGCACAGATTGCGATCAGCGTTCCAACATGCAGCAGCACATCAAATAACATTCCGGTATCCGTCTCGACATGGAATAATATTTTAAAAAGTGCAAGATGTCCGGAACTGCTGACCGGAAGGAACTCTGTCAGTCCCTGAATGATTCCCATGAGAATCGCCTGTAATAACGTCATAAATCATTTCCTCCGCTGTATCGTAACTCCTGTTTCCAGAAAGAAATAGGAATTTTTCTCCATAAGCCACCTATTTTTTAGTATACCATAATTTTGATTACTTGTCATTCACTAAAAAACGTGAATCCCGAATCAGCTGATGCAGTTTTGCAAACGCTTCATGGATTCCACCTGTAGAATCGATCAGTCCTTCCTCCACCGCCTGTTGCCCGACAAGGATCGTTCCGAGGTCTTTCGTGAGGATTCCGGTATTCATCATAAGTTCTTCCAGACGATTTGCATTTGCTTTGGAATGTGTGGCAATGAATTTTAAAATGCGATCCTGCATCTGCTTAAAATAATCATAGGTCGGCTGTGCTCCGATCACGGTTCCATTCATCCGCACAGGGTGGATCACCATAGTACCAGACGGCACAATAAAAGAGTAATCGGTTGAAACAGCTAATGGAACACCAATGGAATGACTTCCACCAAGCACCAGCGAGACGGTCGGCTTATGAATGGATGCGATCATCTCTGCAATGGCAAGTCCGCTCTCCACATCTCCTCCCACTGTATTTAAAAGAAGCAGCAAACCGTCGACCTCTTTGTTTTCTTCCACCTCTGCAAGTTTTGGAAGTACATGTTCATACTTTGTTGTCTTTGTCGCTGCCGGAAGGCACTCATGCCCCTCGATTTCACCGATAATCGTCAGCATGGAAATCCTGTCTTCCCCGTGCTTTAACTCCACCTGCCCAAAATCTTTGATCTGCTCGTTTATTTCCTTTTCTTTTTCGTTTTTATCAGCCATATGCTCTCCCTTCGTATTTAGAGAATTGCAAAAGAACAGGGCAGCTATGCTGTCCTGTTCTTTAGTATAGGAAATTATGCTGTTTTTATACGGTATATCCAAGCAGATAATTGTAAAGTCCCTCGTATTTTCCTTTGGATGACTTCCAGGAGTAATCGTTTGCCATGCCCCGGTCAACGATCTGGTTCCACTGTTTTTTCTTATCAAAATAAATATGCTTTGCGTAGTTGACAACATTAAGCATTTCTTCTCCATTGTAGTTTGCAAAGGAGAAACCGTCACCGGTATTTTCGTATTCGTTGTAAGGTTTTACAGTGTCTTTCAGTCCTCCTGTCTCCCGGACAATCGGAACGGTTCCATAGCGGAACGAGATCAACTGCGTCAGTCCGCAAGGCTCAAACCGTGAAGGCATTAAAAATGCATCCGCTGCAGCATAAAGCTTATGTGCCAGATCATCCGAATAACAAATATTTGCAGAAACCCTGTCTCCGTATTTCCATGCATAATGGCGGAACATATTCTCATACTGTGGATCTCCGGTTCCGATCACAACGATCTGCGTGAAATCATCTACCAGACGGTCGATCACATAATTGATCAGATCTAATCCTTTCTGGTCGGTAAGTCTTGAAATCAGACCGATCATAAATTTCTTCTTATCAACAGTAAGATCTAATTCTTCCTGTAACTTTAATTTATTATTCACCTTTTTCTTACGGAAATTAGATGCGTTATAATTGGTATAGATCTTCGGATCTGTCTCCGGATCATATGCCTTATAATCAATTCCGTTCACGATTCCCTGCATGTCAAAATGTCTTGCAGCCAGCAGGCCGTCCAGTCCTTCCCCATAATAATCGGTCTGGATTTCCTGCGCATAAGAATCACTTACAGTTGTAATATAATCTGCATATACCAGACCACCCTTTAACATATTAGCGTCTTTGTGGAACTCTAACTTGTCCGGTGCAAAAAGATCTGCTCCAAATCCGGTCAGTCCCTTCATGGTCTTGACATCCCAGACACCCTGGAATTTCAGATTATGTATTGTAATGACAGACTTCATTCCCCAGTAGAAGGAATCTGCCTGAAATTCATTTTTCAGATACACCGGGATCAGTCCGGTCTCCCAGTCATGACAGTGGATCAGATCCGGTCTGAAATCAATCTGCTTCAACATGGATAAAACAGCCTTGTCAAAGAAAACAAACTTTTCAATATCATAACGGATATCCCCATATGGTGTATCGCAGGTAAAATATTCCTGATTATCGATAAAATAATAGGTAATTCCATCCAGCTCGTATTTTAAAATCCCCACGTATTTATTCTGGATATAATTTCCTGCACACATATAAAAATGTGTCACGTACTCAAACTGATTTCTGTACTTTTCCGGAATACAGCTATAATTTGGAATTACGACTCTGACATCCCATTCCTCTTTTGAAAATTCCTTAGGTAATGCGCCACATACGTCCGCAAGTCCCCCTGTTTTTATAAATGGAACGCACTCTGACGCTGCAAAAAGAATCCGCTTCATGAATGATACCTCCTCATTATCCTTATACTTTTTATGATATACCATTTTTCCTCGGATTTCTACCACTTTATCATAAAAAAGTGCGCAAAAAAACTCTGATTTTCCAGATGAGAACCTGAAAACCAGAGTTTCTTTCTTTTATTTATTCATCCCAGTTATGATAAACCTGCTGAACATCATCATCGTCATCCAAAAGATCTAAGATACGGTTGATATTTGTGATATCTTCCTCTGCGGATAACTCAACATAATTCTGAGGGATCATGGTTACTTCTGCTTCTGCCATTGGAATGTTCTCGCCTTCCAAAGCAGTTCTGACAGCTTCAAAAGCATCCGGTGCTGTCAATACTTCAAAGCAGTCATCCTCCTCATTAAAATCTTCCGCACCTGCATCTAATGCGATCATCATAAGATCATCTGCATCCATCTCGCAGTCTTCTTTTGCGATAATGATCTGACCTTTTTCATCAAACATATAAGATACGCATCCCTGTGTACCAATGCTTCCGTGACCTTTTGTAAATGCATTTCTTACATTTGCAGCAGTACGGTTCTTGTTATCTGTTAAACATTTTACAATGATAGCAGTTCCGCTTGGTCCATAGCCTTCGTATGTACAGAATTCGTAATTGACTGAGTTTCCATCACCTGCAGCTTTTTTGATACCACGCTCGATCGTATCGTTTGGCATATTGCTGCTCTTTGCTTTTGCGATAACCTGTGCAAGTTTGAAGTTGTTGGACGGATCCGGACCACCCTCTTTTACTGCAACTGCGATCTCTCTACCGATAATTGTAAAGATTTTACCTTTTGCAGCATCATTCTTTTCTTTCTTATGTTTAATATTGGCAAACTTTGAATGTCCTGACATAACTTTTATCCTCTCTTTTTCTATTTTTTCGTCTGTCAAACGCTTCTATATTGTATGTATTTTGCACACAATTACAAAATCTCTCAGAATCATTATTCTAGCACCGTTTCCTCTTTCTGGCAAGAGTTCTCGTCTTTGTCTGTGGAAGTCCCCTCTGGAAGCTTTGTGATCTTCACTTTTTTGATCATCTTATTTTCCACCTGCAACACTTCAAAATGATACCCGAAGGCATCTGTCTCAAACTTCTCGTCATTATTCGGAATACGGTCTAACAGAGAGATCAGTATACCATTTAACGTTTCATATTCGTCCTCATCCGGAATATGAACTTTCAAAATCTCTAACGCTTCCTCCGCAGAAGTCATGCCATCCATCAGATAACTTCCATCCGGCAGCTTCTCGATCATTTTTTCTTCCTGATCGTGCTCATCTTCGATATTTCCTACGATCTCCTCAAGGATATCTTCCATTGCAACGATCCCGGAAGTCTGTCCGTATTCATCTACCACGATGACCATATGTGTTTTTGCATTCTGCATCATGGTAAATAATGTGTTGATATTTCTCGTTTCCGGGATAAAATCAACCTCACGCACCAACCCCTCGATATCTTTGATCGGAGTATGATAAATCTCCTGTTTCTGGCATAAAGCAAGCACTTCCTTAATATGAAGCACTCCAATAATATTATCAATATCATCTATGTATACCGGATATCGCGAATAGTTATTAGCAATCGTGAAATCCAGCATTTCAAGGAACGTCATCGTTCCGTCAATGGCTATGATGTTCTTGCGGTGCACCATAATATCTTTCGCATCTTTATCTCCAAACTCGAAAATATTATGGATCATCTCCGCTTCATTTGCCTGCAGGACACCCTGTTCATGTCCTTCATTCACCATTGAAATAATCTCTTCTTCTGTCACATCATCGGTGTCTACTCCAAACAGCTTCATAAGTCTGTTGCTGAATTTTTTCATCCCGGTAGTGGGACTGCCACCATCGTCCATAAATCCTCCTCATTGCCTTGTAATTGTACTAAAACATTTGAAATAATACCATTTTGCTCCAGAATAGTCAAGTTATGTAAGAAGCTCTAAGCTTATTTCCAATGCTTTATCAATTTTAATCAGTATCTGATTGTCAAGATGACATACTTTATCTTTTAATCTTGTCTTATCAATTGTGCGTAGCTGTTCTAACAGAACAACCGAATCCTTCACCAGTGCATACTTGGTACAGTCTAACTCCACATGCGTCGGGAGTTTTGCTTTGTTCATCTGGGAAGTGATCGCTGCACAGATAACCGTCGGGCTGTGTCTGTTTCCAACATCATTCTGTATGATAAGAACCGGGCGTACCCCACCCTGCTCAGAACCAACCACAGGTCTTAAATCTGCATAAAAAATATCTCCACGCCGAATCAACATATGCTCTACACTCCATAATCTTACTCAGTATTCTCTCTACTGTTGTTTCTTACGGATAGTATTTCCATATTTAACGGTCGTATTCTATTTTCAAAAAATTATTTTCCGGTTTATTCCTCTTCAAAATATTCCTGACTGCTAATCACTTTTCCGTCTTTATAGTAGACACGCGGAATACGTTTTCCCAAAACACAGACGAACTCATAATTAAATCTTCCGGAAAGATTGCCGACCTCTTCCATCGTAATGAGTTCTTCTCCGTCCCTGCCGATCAAAGTCACCTCATCCCCGATCTTCACATCCGGAATATCCGTTACATCTACCATAAACTGATCCATACAGACCCTTCCACAGATTGGAGCACGTTTTCCATGGATCAAGACACTTCCGGTATTCGAAAGTCCCCTGCAGTATCCATCGGCATAACCAACCGGAATGGTTGCAATCCTGCTGTCACGCTCTGTAATGAATGTTCCACCATAACTGATCGCTCTGCCTGCCTCTAAATCTTTGACATAGGACACGTGGGTTTTTAATTCCATGACCGGACGAAGATCAAGTGAATTGCGGTCTACTTCCTCAGACGGCCATAATCCATACAAAGTGATTCCTGCACGCACCATATCCATATTTGCCTCACGGATCTCTGCGATTCCCGCGCTGTTTGAGCAGTGCTTTAACGGAATGGAAACGCCTCTTTCTTCGAGCATAGCGATCATTTTCTTAAATTTCTGAATCTGTTCTTTTGTGAAAGTTTTATCATACTCATCTGCCTTGGCAAAATGAGTAAAGATTCCCTCCACTATCATATGCGGGAACTTCGCGATCTGCGCCATCTCATCTGCTGCTTCCTCCGTCACCTGATATCCGATACGGCTCATGCCGGTGTCGATTGCAAAATGCATCCGGCAGTCTTTTCCGACCTTCTCTGCGGCAGCCGAAAGATCTTTTGCCATTTCTAATGTGAATACACTTGGCGTAATCTCCGCCTGGATGACTTCTTCATACTGATCCGGGAAAATATATCCTAAGATCAGGATTGGCTTTTTGATTCCGTTATTCCGAAGAATCATTCCCTCCTCGACAGTTGCAACCGCATACCCGTAAAGATAGTCTAAATGTTCTATCTCTCTGGCGATTGGAATCGCCCCATGACCATAACCATCTGCTTTGATCACTGCCATAATTTTTGTGTCAGGATCAATATTCTGATGCATGGCCTCCATATTGTGCAAAATTGCACTCAGATCTATATTTGCACACACTCTGCTGTGTTTGTTCATTATAATATCCATACCTTTCTATTTTCATGAATTGCTCACATCTGCCATTCTGCGAGAAAGTCTTTCAGACCATTTACAATGTCGCCTGCAATCATACCACGAAAGCCACATTTTTTCAATGCAGTATCTCCGGAAAGTCCATGAAGGTAAGTTCCAAATGCCGCTGCACTTTCCGCATCTGCCTTTTGTGCTAACAGTGATCCGATGATTCCGGTCAGCACATCTCCGCTTCCTGCAGTCGCCATTCCGCAATTTCCCGAAAGATTTAAATACGTTCTGCCATAAGGAATACTGACAACCGTGTGCTCATCCTTTAAAACACAGATCACATTATACTGTCTGGAAAATTCTTCTGCAGTCTCGATCAGTCTTGTCTGGATGTAGGCGACCGAATCTCCGGTCAGCCGGCTCATCTCACCCAAATGTGGAGTGACGACCATTTCTGTGTGAGGAGAAAGTAAAATATTTGTATCCTCTGCGATAATATTCAGTGCATCTGCGTCAAAGACAACCGGAACGGACGCATTGCGCAGCACATTTTTCACGATCTGATGCGCTGTCTCCCCGGTTCCAATCCCCGGTCCGCAGGCAATCACATCTGCCCATTTCATCGCTTCTAAAAGTTCTGATACTTCTAATTTTTTCGCATGATACGTTGTAAGGATTGCTTCCGGAACACTTGTCTGAATCGCAATACGGTTTTCCTCCGGCGTAAAAATGCGGACAAGTCCACAGCCTGCTGTGTAAGCTGCCCTTGCACTTAAAATGGCAGCGCCTGCCATATCAACACTTCCTGCGATCAGAAGCAGTTTTCCATAAGTTCCCTTATTGGAATGGGAAGCTCTCCTTGGAAGCTGTTTTAAATCTTCTCTTTCTAACGCAGTCACACCCGGCTTTCTCTCCAAAAAGCTCTCATCCGTGATTCCTATCTGTTTTGTCACGATCTCACCGGTGTATTCATTTCCCGGGAAAAGATGCATGCCAACCTTCTCATAGGCAAAAGTGATCGTATAGTCTGCACGAAATGCACAATTTAATACTGCACCGGTATCTGCCGAGATTCCTGACGGCATATCTAATGCAATCTTTTTTCCCGGCAATCCATTCATCTTCTCTATCGTTTCTGCAAAGATGCTCTCTACATTTCTCGAAAGTCCGACACCAAACACTGCATCCACTATTATATCATGAAGCATAGCTTCATGATCGTTATCTACACTCGCTTCGCTCGGCAGTCTCATTATATCATATGCCACATTTTCCGGAATGGCTTCCAGAACAGGAATCCCATAAGCCGAAAGGATCTCAAGCTGTTTTTTGCACTGCGCGGTCTCCTTCTTCTTATCACCGATCAACACTGTCTGCACAGCCTGACCGTCCAGATACAGCATACGCGAGAGTGCAAGTCCGTCTGCGCCATTATTTCCTGTACCACAGACGATCAGAAACTTGTGGCTTTCAGGGCATAATCTTTTAATCTCCTCGAAAGCCGCGAGTGCTGCACGCTCCATTAAAAGCAGTGACGGCACCTTGAAATGCTCTGTTGTATTTGTGTCATATTGTTTCATCTCTCTGCTGTTTACCAGATACTTCATAACACGTTCATCCTCTTAGGCATATTGATAAGATAGAGCTGTCGTGCATAAAAATGTGTACGGCAGCTCTATCTTGTCATTAGTTATTCTTATTCTTCTTATTTTTTACAATATTATAGGACAACTGCATCAGACTGTCGGAAAGATGTACATTCTCCACAACCACATCTTTATCGATCAGATCAAGGTCCACATGTGCGAAATTCCAGATTGCCTGAATGCCAAGATCCACCAGACGATTTGCGATCGCATCCGCCTTCTCCTTTGGCATGGTAAGGGCTGCAATGTCAACCACATGATCTTTGCAGTAATCTTCCAGTTCATCTAACATATGGATCTTGATTCCACGCACTGTCACACCTTCTAATGCCGGGTTGACATCAAAAAGTGCTGTGATCACAAAACCAAGCTTCTCAAACTTCACATAATTTGCGAGTGCCTGACCTAAATTACCGGCACCGATCACGATAATATTGTGCTTCTGGTTTAAGCCTAAAATCTTACCGATCTCTTCATATAAAAACTTTACGTTATACCCATATCCCTGCTGTCCGAATCCACCAAAATTATTCAGATCCTGGCGAATCTGTGAAGCAGTAACATTCATTCTTTTACTCAGGTCATTCGATGAAATACGTTCCACTCCATCCTCTAATAATTCACCTAAATACCGGTAATATCGCGGCATACGGCGGATAACTGCCTGGGAAATTTCTTTTTCCTGCATTTTTTGCCCCTCCCGAAGTATTCCTCATTCACGACAGTTTTCTCATTCTGCCGCGATGCATCACATCTATTATAGTTATTTCAACTTCATATGTCAATCTGTTAAACTTTTAACAGAGTAGTTCTTTCTGTAAAAAGTTCTGCGAAAAGTTTTCATTACTGTGCTGAGGTATCAGCAAGCTGTAACGAAAGTTCTTCCCACATCTCATACTGCCTGTCAAGTTCTTCCCGGTATTCCCTCTGCTGTCTCGTAAGTTCGCCTAATTTTGCCGAGTTTACTGCAACCTCAGGCTTTGCACATTCCTCATCGATCTCTGCAATTTTGCCTTCCAGTTCCGAAATCCGCTCCTCTGTCTTTTTCAGGCTGTTCTCAATCTTACGGATTCTCGCCTGCTCTGCTTTCTGTGTCTGCCAGTCCACTTTCTGTGCCGTTTCCCTGACAGGTGTTTCATCAGAAGCTGTTTTTTCTTCCGGTTTTTTCACATATAAAGACATCATCTGATCGTGTTTTTCCAGATAATAATCATAATTGCCGATATAGTTCACAACCGTCTCTCCGGTCAGTTCCAGAATACGCGTTGCTGTCTGGTTGATAAAATAACGGTCATGTGACACGAAAAGAACGGTTCCGGTGTAACTTTTTAAGGCTTCCTCCAAAATCTCTTTGGAAGTGATATCCAAATGGTTTGTCGGCTCATCTAAGATCAGAAAGTTTGCATCCGAAAGCATCAGTTTTGCAAGTGCAACACGTCCTCTCTCGCCACCGCTTAAGTCCTCAATGCGCTTATAAACATCATCATCCGTGAACAAAAACGCTGCCAGCACATTGCGCACCTTCGTGTTATTCAGGTTCGGATAATCATCCGCGATCTCATCAAAAATCGTCTTTTCCATATGAAGCTGCTGATGTTCCTGATCATAATAACCGATATGGACGTTGCTTCCAAGCGTTACCGTTCCTGCATCCGGTGAGAGCAGTTCATTGATGATCTTAAGGATCGTCGTTTTTCCGGTTCCATTATTGCCGATCAGTGCCACACGCTCTCCGCGTTTTACCTCAAAATCAATTCCCTGAAAAAGCTGCAACGGTGGAAATGCCTTTGCAAGTCCTTCCACTTTCAAAACATCATTTCCGCTGACTACATTCGGTTCTAACACGATACGGATATCCGTGTTATCTTCGATCGGCTTCTCAATGCGCTCGATCTTATCCAACATTTTTTCACGGCTCTCTGCCCGCTTGATCGACTTTTCACGGTTAAAAGACTTTAACTTTGCAATAACTTCTTCCTGATGCTTGATTTCACGCTGCTGATTATAGTACTGTTTGATCATAGCCGCACGGATCGCAGCTTTTTTCTTCGCATAGTCCGAATAATTTCCCTGATAAACGTAGCCTTTGTGCTGGAAGATCTCCACCACTTTACTCACAACGCGATCCAAAAAATAGCGGTCATGGGATACGATCAGAACTGCCCCTTTATAATTCAGCAAAAATGTTTCTAACCAGCGGATCGATTCGATATCAAGATGATTGGTCGGCTCGTCTAAAAGCAGGACATCCGGCTTTGTCACCAGAAGTTTTCCAAGTGAAACACGGGTTTTCTGCCCACCGGAGAGTTCATTCATCTTCTTGTCAAACTCCTCCTCGGTAAACCCTAAGCCCTTTAAAATCCCGGTCACTTCGCTGCGGTATGCATATCCGTTGACCTGCTCAAACTCATGGCTTAATTTATGGTAAGTATCTAAAAGCTGCTCCAACGCATCCCCGGATAATGTATTCATCTGCGCTTCCATGCTGCGCAGTCTCTCTTCCATTTCGATAATGTCCCGTTTGGAATCTAAAACTTCCTCATAAATCGTATGATGACCGGAAACATCCTGATACTGCGCAAGATAACCGATCGTCTTATCCTTCGCGAGCGTCACATCGCCCTCGTCCGGATTTTCCTGTTTCATAATTATTTTAAGCAGCGTAGATTTGCCGGCACCATTGATGCCGACAACCGCTGCTTTTTCATTTTCTTCAATATGAAAGCTTACATTTTTTAAAATTTCGTCAGTCCCGAATGACTTTGAGATATTCTGACAAGATAAAATCATAATTATAACATTCCTTCTAATGTGGTTCGGATTGCCTTGATGAAATCCTCACTGTTTAATACAGTCGGATGCTCTAACGTTGTAATGAGCGCAAGGTCTTTTGTCATTTTACCACTCTCAATGGTAGATATACAAGCTTTTTCTAATTTATCCGCAAAATCCTGTAATTCTTTTATGCCGTCGATCTCACCACGTTTTCTTAATGCACCTGTCCATGCAAAAATCGTGGCAACTGAGTTTGTGGAGGTCTCCTCACCTTTTAAGTGTTTGTAATAGTGGCGCTGTACCGTTCCATGTGCTGCCTCATACTCATAATAACCCTGTGGAGATACCAGAACAGAGGTCATCATGGCAAGAGAACCGAACGCACTCGATACCATATCACTCATCACATCTCCGTCGTAATTTTTGCATGCCCAGATATATCCGCCCTCAGATTTCATGACACGCGCAACTGCATCATCGATCAGAGTATAGAAGTAAGTAATTCCTGCCTCTTCGAATTTTTCTTTGTATTCTGCGTCAAAAATATCCTGGAAAATATCTTTGAACGTGTGATCGTATTTTTTGGAAATGGTGTCTTTGGTTGCAAACCAGAGATCCTGTTTTGTATCTAATGCATAATTGAAGCAGCTTTTTGCAAAGCTTTCAATGGAGTTGCAGAGATTGTGCTGACCCTGTACTACACCTGCCCCAGTAAAATTATGGATGAGCTCTCTTGTCTCGGTTCCGTCCTCTGCTGTGTATACAAGCTCACATTTTCCCGGTCCCGGAATCTTCATCTCTGATGCCTTGTATACATCACCATACGCATGACGTGCGATTGTGATCGGTTTCTTCCAGTTCTTTACACATGGCTCGATTCCCTTTACAACGATTGGTGCGCGGAAAACGGTTCCGTCTAAAATGGCACGGATCGTTCCGTTCGGGCTCTTCCACATCTCTTTTAAATTGTATTCTTTTACACGTGCTGCATTCGGTGTGATCGTCGCACATTTTACTGCAACACCATATTTTTTCGTTGCATTTGCAGAATCGATCGTAACCTGATCGTCTGTCTCGTTGCGGTGCTCTAATCCCAGATCGTAATAGTCTGTTTTAAGGTCGATAAAAGGGATCAATAATTCATCTTTAATCATCTGCCAGAGAATTCTGGTCATCTCGTCTCCGTCCATCTCAACTAACGGGGTTGTCATTTTAATTTTTTCCATCGCTTATTTTTCCTTTCTGCCTTCCAGTCTTTATTTTAGCAAATTATCCCAGCCATAATGATCCATATTCTCAATGGTTTTCATGATATGCTGGTTTGCAAGCTTCTCCGCTAATTCCGCATCATGCTGTTTTAACGCCTCCACGATCTTGCGGTGCTCGTTGTTCGAATCCACTGCCCTGTTCTTGTCGGAAAGCGTCACTTTTCTGACACGCTGGGCATAATGGTGAAAATCAGAAAGCACATGGCGTAACTCCCTGCTTCCACTTGCAGTATATAACACTTCATGGAACTTATTATCTAACTCAACCATCTGTTCTGCATTGCCCTTTGATGCATGAAAATCAGATAAAAATATATTTTCTTCCAGTTCGTCTAACTGTTCTTTTGTGATGTTGCAGGCTGCCCACTTTGCGCACAGTCCCTCTAACCGGCTTCGGATCTCGTAAATATCTTTGATGTCTTTCTGGGATATTCCAACAACGTAAGCGCCCTTGTTTGGAATAATGGTAACCAGACCTTCCAGTTCTAACTGGCGAAGTGCCTCACGCACAGGAGTTCTGCTGACACCAAGCTCCTCACCGATTGATTTCTCTTTCAGTTCCTCGTCCTTCTCGTATTTTCCGGAAAGAATATTTTCCCGGATCATATGAAAGACTCTGGAGCCTAAAGAGTAATTGTCTTCTCCCATACTTATCTCTCCAAAATATCTATCTTTAACTTTTTACAGCATTTACCAATTTCTTCCACTAACTCATTATCTGTCAGGACAGTCACACGTCCTTCTTCGTACTGTTTGTCTACCCATACTTTTACCATTTTAACGAGTTCAGAGTTCTTATCTACTCCTTTTTCCTTTGGCAGATGATAATAAGAATTGATCCATAAAGCAATTCCGGCAAGACCGGATGTGTTTGATACGGATACCAATGGTGGTCTGTTTAAGAATTTTCCGGTATCAAAGATATTGTAAATCTCCTCATTCTTTAACAATCCATCTGCATGGATTCCTGCTCTTGTGACATTGAAATTGCTTCCGACAAACGGAGTACGGCTTGGCTGCACATAACCAAGTTCTTTTTCAAAATACTCGGCAAGTTCTGTGATCACGGTTGTATCCATGCCGTCTAGCGTACCCTTCAACTGTGCGTATTCAAATACCATTGCTTCAAGCGGTGTGTTTCCGGTTCGCTCCCCGATACCAAACAGGGAACAGTTGACACCACTTGCACCGTAAAGCCATGCCGTTGTGGAGTTGTTGACTGCTTTATAGAAGTCATTGTGTCCATGCCACTCGATCAGTTCAGACGGAACACCTGCATGGGTGGTAAGTCCATAGATGATACCCGGTACACTTCGAGGGATCACGGCTCCCGGGAAGTTCACACCATATCCCATGGTATCACAGGCACGGATCTTAATTGGGATCTTATATTCATCCATGAGCTTCATCAGCTCCACACAGAACGGGATAACAAAACCATAAATATCAGATCTTGTGATATCCTCCAAGTGACATCTTGGGCTGATACCAGTCTCCAAGCACTCACGGATGACACTTAAGTAAAGGTTCATAACCTCACGTCTTGTCATTTTCATTTTATAGAAAATGTGATAATCGGAGCAGCTTACCAGAATACCTGTCTCACGAAGTCCGATGTCCTTTACTAACTGGAAGTCCTGTTTGCTTGCACGGATCCAGCTTGTCACTTCCGGGAACTTATAACCGCGCTCTAAACATTTGTAAACTGCATCACGGTCTTTTTTACTGTATAAGAAAAATTCGCTCTGGCGGATCAGACCTTTCGGGCCGCCAAGCTTATGTAAATAATCATAAATCGTTACGATCTGCTCTGTCGTATAAGGAGCCCTCGACTGCTGACCGTCACGGAAGGTCGTATCTGTAATCCAGATATTCTCCGGCATATTGTGCGGTACAATACGGTCATTGAACGCAATCTTTGGAATTTCATCATAAGGAAACAGATTATGGAATACATTTGGTTCTTCCACATCCACAAGCTGATAGAAATGTTCTTCTAACTGCAATAGGTTTGTCTTTTGGTTCATTACAACTTCTCTCATAACATCCTCCTTATAGCAAGCGAATATATATGCAAAATATTTGACTATTTTTACATGCATAATTGTATACAATTATACTTTCTATATTGTAGGCACTCCTGTTACTATTTGTCAAGGCATAATATTTCATATTTACTATAACAATTAGTTATGGTTCGTTTCTCTGACATGAATCTGTTCTATTCCTGCTTTCTTTCAATTGCACAGTTCAGAATATACTTGTGTTCTTTTTCCATAGAAACCGTGCGATACACGATACTGTCTACGATTTTTTCCGTCAGGTCTGCCATGTCTTTCCGGAACGCACTGTATTGCTCTGAATACATAATTTTCCCATTCTCATCCAGACTCCCGGAGTAGTCACAGCAGAAACGTACTACAAAAAACTTTTCGGATGCTGTTTCTAACGTAACCGAAACTGCATATTTTTCCAACATCTGTGCACATGCCTTTGTCAGTGTCATCAGAAGAAAAAGTATTTTTCTGAAAATCTCCGGTGGAATCTCGCAGTCCTTTTTCTTCTCCATCTGGAAACTTTGTCCGGCTGCTTCGTGATGAAATTCATTCTTCAGCTGGCTATAGCCGACAAGGTAATTGCCATTTCCATGAATCATCATTTCCAGATAATAATATAAAAGATCTCTGATATAATGTTCGACAACATATTCACCCTTCGAGCCCATTTCTTCCACTGTAAAATGCTGTCTTAACATCGTCATGACAACATCAGCCGCCTGCTCATACAGCTTTATGTTCTCGTGCTGTCCTTCCTCTAACCGGTTAAAATCCTCCTCCGAGAAAAAGATATTGAGATTCGCCTGTTCGAGATCTAATTTTGCCTGTATTTTCAAACGGTTATATTCTAACGCTGCATTCACAGGTTCCATAAAATCTTCAAAGGATGCGCACGGTTTCATGATGATCTTATAAACATCAAACTCATTTAAAAAATCAATAATCTCTTTTACATGTTCTGCATTCGTCATTGCCACACGGATCGTATCCGGCGACATCATCTTTGCCATGGAAAAGAATTCCCTTCCACTGATCACAGAAAGATGCGTCTCGCAGACTAACACATCAACATGCTGTTGTTCTAATAACCCGATTGCCACTTCCGGGCTCTCCGTGATCTTATAGGAAAAAGAAGGCTTCTCTGTCTGGAAAACAGACTCTAACCTCTTTCTTCCCACTTCATCCGGCTCTACAATGACTACAAACTCCATAGTCTTCCTCCTGTGTACTTTGTGACTTCACATAACGCTTTTGTAATTATCACTATCATAGCAAACACGTTTTCGTATCTCAATAGCAAATAGCAAAAATAATTTTTTTAAAAAAACAGTAACACATTTTCTAAGCTTCCATAAGATACAGTGTAAGAAAAATTTGGAGGATTTAACATGAGTGATTTAGCTGCAACAAACTGTGGTGGATGCGGATGTAATGAAGGAGGATGCAGTTCTATTCTCTGGATCATCATTTTATTGAGCTGCTGCTGCGGTAACAACGGCGGTTTCTGTGGTAACAACAACGGATGTGGCGGTAATGACTGCTTATGGATCATCTTACTTCTTCTCTGCTGCGGCGGATGTGGTAACGGAAATGGCTTCTGCTAATTCCTTAGAAGCAGAAACAGAAAAAGAGCGGGTTCCGCTCTTTTTTCTGTTTCTGTCAATTTTCTTCGGTAAAACCGGTATTCTTCTTTCTGGTTTTTTCGGCGGTTCGATTCCCTGCGCCCTGTTTTTGCTTCTGTTCCTTTTGTTCGCGCTCCCGCACGATTTTCTGGTAGACCTCACACTCTTTTGGTACGTTCCTTCTTTTTAAACATTCTTCATCTATTTCATAAACGCTGTTATTCTCCACTACTAACATAATATCATCCTCCTCCCTATCATCTTATGCCGGGCAGACGTTTCCGAAACTCCTTTTTTTGCATATTGCAGATTTTCGCACATAAAATAAAAGAAAAAGGCATTTCTTATGGACGAATCAACACCTCTTACTCCTTTTGATCATATGACACAGACAAGGGAGATCCAAATGTTAAAAACGGTCGTTCCCTACATGAAAAGTTCACAAAAAAAGCAATTCGCCATATTAATAAAGTATATGGAGCTTCAAAATACACTCCATGTCTTTTCCAAAGAGGAACAGGTTTTGTCAATGTGTTCCCTGCCGGAAGAAGAAAATAATCCGCAGTCACTCTTAAACAGTCTGCGTCCGTTTTGTACTCCAAAAGAATTAGAGACGATTGATATGCTGACAAATATGTTTTCCATGCTTGAAACCTACGAAACCATTTTTGCCGGCTGATCATGAATAACTGAAAATTTCAGAAAGGATATTCCAATGGAAAATGATTTTTTTAAAACAAATCCGGTCTTTCAGAATCTCTCGCCGGAAAAGCTCTCTTTTTTAATGAATTTTGCAAACAGCAAAAAGCCGACTGATATGAAAGATATGGCACCGTTCCTGCTCGGAACGCTTTCCTCTGCCAAAAAGCAGAATATTCAGTTCACGCAGCCGGAAACAGAACTTATGATTTCGATTTTAAAACAGAATATGTCACCGGAAGAAGCAGAAAAAGCAGATAAGATCATTCAGTTGATGAAACAAAGAAGCGGACAGTCTCATTAGAGACTGTCCTACCATATCGTTGCAACATTCACTTTTAACACTTTATCAATCGGAGCCACGCTGGTTCCCTTGCCGTCCGTTCCCTCAAAATATTTTGGACTGGCTGATTCAAACAGGACATATAAGCTGTTATCCACAATCGCAATCTCTTCGGAACATGGCGGCATCTCCACCTTAACGGAAGGCACAGCCGGATTCTGATTTAATGCAATCAGGGAAGAATACACTTTCAGATAAGAGGAATTACTTCTTCCAAGCGATGTACTTAAGTAAACAGCGCCCTGTGAATCAAATGCAATGCCCTGTACTTTGCACGGGATATTATAATTGCTGAGTGCAACTAACTTATCCAGCTCTGTATCATACGTGTATGCATACATTTTCGAGCGGAACATCTTATTGTAAGTTGCCACCCAGATACGCCCACCGTAGCAGGTAATGCAGGAAGGTGTATTCCGCAGATAATATTCATCGGAAATGGCAGATGCATCAATGCAGTAACCCGGTGCATCCTCTGCAATCAGTTTGATATATTCATAGGAAATCCGCTCTAATGTATTGGAATTCGAGTGGCATACCCATAAATTTTCTCCGTCAAAAGCCACTCCGCCAAGATGACTGTCCTTTTTCATGCCAAGCGTTACCAGATAGTCTCCGCTTTCCCGATCAAATACCATCAGCGCCCCAGATTCATTCTTATCTTCGGTGTATGCGGTCATGATCACATAATCCGGTGTAAAGCATAACCCCTGCATACACATATCTGCGGTATTGATATAATTATTGACATAGTCTTTTTCTCTCGTAGACGGCATTCCCGGTATGGATAATTCGTCCATGAAATTATAGCTGCACTGGCGCAGTTCTTTCTGGTTCATTGCAAGAAGATTTCCCGTATGATACGAATACATCTCAACATTTAAATAACTGTCGATCGTCTTCGTCCATTTTGCAAACAGTACAAGTTCAGAAGCGCTTTTCTTTGTGATCTCTGTCACTTTGTTTTTATAACTGCTGTCTGTATACCATCCGGCAAAATTATACCCTTCCCTCACCGGGATATCAAACGTCACCGGAAGTTCCTTTTCGTGATAGACCTCACGGTTGGAAATGCAGTTCTCTCCTCCATTCAAAATATAGGTAATATGATATGCCTTCTGACCGGTTTCTTCATACGGATCAACATAAACAGGTTTGCTTTCAATGATACCTGCCTGAGAGATTCCGATTCCTTCGATCGTATGGGCACGCGCGATCTGTGGATCGTTGATCACAAGAAGTATTGCATATAAAATTATGAAAATATTTCTTGTGACCTTCATAAATCCACATCTCCTCTCTTACTCGTCTAGTTTCTCTAATTTGCCTGCTCTTGCAGCAATCTCTTTCTCCTGTATATCAGACGGAGCCTGCTCATATCTGGAAAATTCATAAGAATATGTACCACTTCCACCTGTCATGGAACGAAGATCTGTGTTATAGCCAAACAATTCCATATATGGAATATCTGCAACGATCTCCTGATAACCATGATCTGTCGGGTTCATTCCAAGCACACGTCCACGCCGTTTGTTCAGATCTCCCATAATATCACCGGTATATTTATCCGGTACAACTACTTTCAACGATGCAATCGGCTCTAAAAGTACCGGAGAAGCCTCCAGGAAACCTTTTTTGAAAGCCTGCTTTGCAGCGGTCTTAAACGCCATCTCCGAAGAATCTACCGGATGATATGAGCCGTCATATAAGACTGCCTTCACACCAACAACCGGATATGCTGCAACCGGACCTTTCTGGCAGGATTCCTGAATTCCCTTTTCCACTGCCGGGAAATAGTTCTTCGGAACGGCACCGCCAACAACGGTCTGTTCAAATACATACGGCTGTTCTAAATCACCGGACGGTTCAAAGGTCATCTTCACATGTCCGTACTGTCCGTGTCCGCCGGACTGTTTTTTATATTTGTACTCGACATCTGCCTTCTTGCGGATTGTCTCGCGGAATGCGATCTTTGGTTTCTTGAGTTCAACTTCTACTTTGTAGCGGTTTAACAGCTTGCTGACTGCAACCTCTAAATGCTGGTCGCCCATTCCATAAAGGAGTGTCTGGCCGTTTTCACTGTCGTTGACTGCTTTCAACGTAAGATCTTCCATCATCAGTTTCTGAAGTGCCTGTGAGATCTTATCCTCATCGCCCTTATTCACTGCCTTATATCTCATATATGTATATGGTGTGGAGATCGAGGTTCGAATATACAAAATCGGATTAGCTTTTGTGGAAAGGGAATCCGTGGTTGCCGGGCTTGCTAATTTTGCCAAAGCACCGATATCACCTGCATGAAGTTCTTTTACTTCCTCCGGTTTGTTTCCACAGAGCACATATAACTTTCCAATCTTCTCCTCAACATCTTTGTGGTGGTTGTATAACACATCATCTGTTTTTAAGACACCGGAGTTCACCTTGATCAGAGAATATTTTCCAATAAACGGATCTACGATCGTCTTCCATACATATGCGGATTTTGGTTTTGCGAAATCATAATCAGCACTGTAAACTTCATTCGTCTTTGCATTGATACCGGTACAGGAACGTTTCTCCGGACTTGGCAGATACTTCACAATATCGACAAGCAGTGTATACATTCCTCTTGCCAATGTGTTAGAACCCATCAGAACCGGAACAATGCTTCCGTCTGCCACATTCACGCGGAGTGCCTGACGGATCTCATCTTCCGAGAACTCCTCCCCATTAAAATAGCGCTCCATAAATTCTTCACTTGTCTCTGCCACTGCCTCCATCAAAGCTTCCCGGCAGATATTCAGGTTGTCTTTGGAATAATCCGGAACCTCAAATTTTTCTACTGTTCCGTCCTCTTTCCATCTCTTGGCTCTCTGCTGTAATACATTGACATATCCAACAAACTGTCCATTCTCCCTGACTGGAAGATGAAATGGTGCAATGCGCTTTCCATACATCTGCTGAAGGTCTTCCACAACCTGTCTGTAACTTGCCTCGTCAATATCCATATCCGTTACAAAAACCATGCGCGGAAGTTTGTATTTTTCACACATCTCCCAGGCTTTCTTCGTTCCAACTTCAATTCCTGCTTTGCCGGACACTACAATGATCGCTGCATCTGCCACGCTCACTGCCTCTTCCGCTTCCCCTACAAAATCAAAATAACCCGGTGTATCAAGGATATTGATCTTCGTATCACCCCATACGATAGGAACTACGGAAGTGTTAATGGAAAAAAGACGCTTTGCTTCTTCCTTGTCGTAATCACTGATCGTGTTGCCGTCTGCGACTTTTCCCATACGGGTTGTCATTCCTGCAAGATAAGCCATTGCCTCGACAAGACTTGTCTTGCCAGATCCCCCATGGCCTAAGAGAACCACATTACGAATTTTGTCAGTTGTGTAAACGTTCATAGCAAATCCTCCCATACATTTTTTCGTTCAGGATCACTTTTGTTCTTCCTGAATGTTTTTAATGGTTATATTTTACTAAATTATCTGTTTTTTTACAATATATTTATTCATATTTACTAACTAATATTATATTAACAGGAGAATGTTTATATATTATGTATGTATTTTGAACATTTTAACCTATTTATTTTTGATTGTTTACACAATATTAACAATTTGTACATATTCAGAGAAATGTGCTCCGTTTTCTTCCAACAGACGTTATGCTGATTCTAAGACAGGAAAGACTCGTTTACTTTTATACTTTAACGTGTTGACTTTTTCATGAAATGTGGATATGATGTATAAGACTTTCTAAATATACAAAAATAACTTATGGGGGAACATGATTTGTTTCAGAAAATAGGATTTATCGGACTTGGTCTGATTGGCGGGTCCATTGCAAAAAAAATTCATACACTTTACCCTGATGTAACCATTATCGCAACTGCCGGTCATCAGGAAACCATTACAGAAGCTTACGAAGAACATCTGATCTCCAATCAGAATTTATGTGAGATCAAAGATTTTTATGACTGCGATTACATTTTTCTGTGCACACCGGTCAAAAGAAATATCGAATACCTGCGCAGTTTAAAAGGCAACATCAAAGAGGGCTGCATCATTACAGATGTCGGAAGTGTGAAAACAGATATCCATGAGGAAGTGATTGCTCTTGATATGGAAGATTGTTTTATCGGCGGCCACCCAATGACAGGCTCCGAAAAGACAGGATTAAAAAATGCAAATGAGTATCTGTTGGAAAATGCATATTACATTCTGACACCGACGAGCAAAACCTCCCCAGAGCGTCTGGAGGAATTCCGTTCTCTTGTGACAGAGCTTGGTGCGGTTGCCCTTGTATTAGATTATCATCTACATGATTATGCTACGGCTGCTATCAGCCATCTGCCACATATCATTGCGTACAGTCTCGTCAACCTTGTTAAAAAATCAGATGACGCAAATGAGACAATGAAGACGATTGCTGCCGGAGGATTCAAAGATCTTACCCGAATTGCCTCCTCCTCTCCTGTTATGTGGCAGAATATCTGTCAGTCCAACAGCGAACAGATTGTACGGCTGATTGATGACTACGAAGTGATGCTTGAAAAAACAAAACATGATATTTTAACCTCAAATGCGGATGCACTGCTGACAGACTTTCAGTCAGCCAAAGACTATAGGGATTCCATCACGATCACAAATAAGGGTCCAATCAAGGAAATCTATGAACTGTACTTAGACCTTCTCGATGAGGCAGGTGGAATTGCAACGGTTGCCACGATTCTTGCAAGCAATAACTTAAGCATTAAAAATATCGGCATCATCCACAACCGTGAATTTGAAGACGGTGTACTGCGTTTAGAGATGTACGACCGCAAATCTTTAGATTCCGCAATTTTGCTGCTGAGGAAACATCACTATACCATTTATGAGCGGTAGGTTTTACCGCTCTTATTTTACTTTACAGAAAGAATCCTTTTAACCAGAATACTTCTTAAAACATGAAATGATAACAATACTATGAGTGAATATTATAAATTTTTCCAAAACAAAAAATGTGAATATTTTCCATGCCATAAAGGAATCCCGGAGGCTGACTTTAACTGTCTGTTTTGCTATTGCCCGCTTTATACGCTCGGAAAGTCCTGTGGCGGGAACTGCGAATTTTTAGAGAATGGCATCAAATCCTGTATGAATTGTAATTTTCCTCATCAGCGTAATAATTATGATAAGATCATAGCCCGATTTCAGGAAATTGCCAAATTGACTGCAGATTCAGGACATGAGGATATGAAGCATGAAAAATAAGCTTAATCCTAGATTATCATCTTCTGACTGGAAAGAATTGTGTGAACGTTTTCATTTTCCTGCTGAAAAACTGCACTATATAAAGACGATATATACCGCACTCTTACCGCTTGTAGATTCGTATGTATATTATTCGCTTACCCAGGATATGGATGAAATTCCATTTACAAACTATGTATACGGAATCGTTACACTTGGGAATGGTGTGGATCAATTGTCAGAATTATATCTGAATCATGAACAACTGGAAGAAGCGTATATTGTAGACTGTATCAGTCTCATGCTCCTGTCAAAAGCATACGAGGAATTTGCATATCTGGCAGAACGGAAAACCGGACTGAATCTTGTAGAATTATCTTTTCTCGGAGATACCTATTCTATGGATCTGCTTCCAAAGATATATAATAATCTGGAGCCGGCATCTGTCACTCTTACAGATGGTCTGATGCTCTGGCCTTTAAAGACTGCAACGCTTATCCTGCGTCTGGACACGAAAGCTGCTTCAAACCGTGATCAGTTATGTAATTCGTGTGCAGGTTGTAAGAACTATTCCTGCCCGTCAAGAAAAGCCTCATCCAGGGAACTGCCTCTGACATATGGAGAAATGCAGATATTTCACCGGAAATTGCACTCGTAGTATCAATTATAGTAAGAAAAAAACTCTGGCAAACATTTCTGTCTGTCAGAGTTTTTTGTGACTTCATTATTATAATTATTTTAAAGTATATTGTTAGAGTTTGCTAACAATTTCTCGATTTCTTCCCGTTCCGGCATTACGCGGAGTGCGCCTTTGCGTGTAGTGATAATGGATGCCGCTGCATTTGCAAAAGTCAGCATCTCTTTCAGACCATTCTCTGTAAGATCGGTAAGTCCATGCTCTAAAATATAATGGAGAACACATGCACAGAAGGTATCTCCGGCTCCGGTTGTCTCTATCGTATTCTTCTGTATAAAAGGTTTCACTTCTACAATAAGATCTTTATAATAAGCACGGCTTCCTTCCCTGCCCATGGATACAAGGATCAATGGAATATGATATCTCTCAAGGATCCAATGTACACCCTTTGTGAAATCTTCTTCTCCGGTCAGCCACTGGATCTCGTTATCAGAAATCTTTAAAATGTCACACTGTCCTAATCCGTAAAGCACCTGTTCTTTTGCAGCATCTAAGGAGTTCCAGAGCGGCTCGCGCAGATTCGGATCAAAGGAAATGACAGCACCAGCTTCTTTTGCAGCACGAAGTGCTTTTTTTGTTGCATTTCGTACACCTTCGTGTGTCATGGACAGTGTGCCAAAATGAAAGATTCGTGTTCCCTTTATCAACTCTTCCGGGACTTCCGCTTCTGTCAGCATCATATCTGCACCAGGATTTCTGTAAAACGAAAAATCCCTGTCTCCATCCGGATAAGTATGTACCAGTGCTAACGTCGTATGTACGTCATCATCTTTCTGTAAGCCTGATGCATCAATCCCGACTTCCATAATCGTCTGTTCCAGCTGTTTTCCGAAAAAATCATTTCCTACTTTTCCAATAAAAGCTGTCTTATGTCCGAGCTTTGTTAACATTGCCAGTACGTTGCATGGTGCACCACCCGGATTTGCCTCAAATAATGGATTTCCCTGACTGCTGATCCCGTTCTCGGTAAAATCAATGAGTAATTCGCCTAAAGCTACAACATCCATACTTTTTCCCTCCGTGTCTGATAGTAGTTTTTGTTTTATAATTTTACTATACTATACTTTTCAACATTAATATGTATTTTTTTGTCACTGTAAAAATGGATTTCCTGCGCTTCCAACGGCGTACAGATGGCTGTTGTCGCAACCTGCTCCCCATCGTTCAGGAATAGTTCGATCGACTGACGATCCAAAATAAATCTCATTTTCTTAAGCCCTTCCGGATTTGAAATCTTCAGTTTCCGCACGCAGACAACATCTTTTGTCACACCGCAATAAGTGCGATCGATCTCAAGCATATTTTCAGCCTTATGATAAGTAAAGCTTGTTTCATATTCCTTATTTGCGGCAAGTTTCATGGAAAATGTTTGAAATTCATCCTCTTCCAGTGAAACGGTAAGGTCGATCGTCCGGCCTTCAATTCCGCAAAGTGTTGTTTCCTGATTTATTTCTGCATGATCATATCGGCATGGATTTTTATGATACTTTTCAATTTCACGCACCGGTGTCTGCCAGATTTTACCATCTTTTAATTCCAGTTCCCTCGGCAGTGTCATCATTCCCTGCCAATCCTGTGAATTTGGAATCACACAAGCATCCCAGGATTTCATCCATGCGATCATAATACGTCTGCCGTCCGGCAGTTCAGTTGTCTGCGGTGCATAAAAATCCATTCCATAATCAAGTGCATGCGGCAATTCTTTTACAAATGTATGTGTTTTTTCATCATAGTCCCCAAGAAAATAAACACTGTTATGTCCATTATGAAACTCATATTTCTGCGCTTTCATATCCTGCGGTGAACAGATCAGCACTCTTTTACTGCCCAGCTGAAAGAAGTCCGGACATTCCCACATTGTACCAATTTTTCCGCTTTCGTTTGAAGCAAGGATTGTTTCAAATTTCCAGTCAGTCAGATTTTTGCTTGAACATAACACAACCTGTCCGATCTGATTTTCATTTTTATTGCCAACGATCATATAATAGGTATCATTTTCTTTCCAGATCTTCGGATCACGGAAATCTACCCTGTTGCATCCCTCTGGAAGCATTTCTCCGGTCATGACAGGATTTTTGTCATATTTCTGATAATCTTTTCCATTACCAAATGCAATACACTGATTCTGACGATCCTGCTCACTTCCGTCAGGCTGTTTTACCCTGGTCACTCCTGTATATACAAGTACATGTTTACCATCTGCTTCGATCGCACTTCCTGAAAAGCATCCGGCTTTATCATATTCTTCATCCGGAGCAAGTGCCGCTGGAAGCTGTTCCCAGTGGATCATATCGCACGTAACGCTATGTCCCCAGTGCATTGGTCCCCATTCCCTGTTATATGGATGATATTGATAAAACAGATGTATCTGTCCATCATAAAACGAAAATCCATTTGGATCGTTGATCCATCCGGTTGGAGCAGAAACATGAAATAAAGGTTTTGTCTGCGGATCTGTAGCAGCAATTTTTTCTGTCTCGTATTTTCTGGCTTTTTCTAACATATTGCTCATATTATTTCTCTCCTGATTATTCTGATAATGATTTCTGATAGTTGTCAAAGTATTTCTGCTTAATGGAAAGATAATCTGATAATCCATATTTTTCCATTTTTTCAAGATAGGAATCCCATTCCTTTTCTATGCCGCCATTTAAAATCCAGTCGGCTTTTTTCTGTTCGGCATATTTTTTAATATCTGTGTCATATTGCGACACCTTATTCGTATCTTCTATACTCATAAATACATTCGGATAAACGTATTTACTGTTCATATCTGCCAAATATGTCTCATGCATGTTGTCAAGTCGCCACTTTGCATCTTCCGGCTGTGTTACATATTCACCATAATATTCGTTAAGAATTGCAAGCGGTCCATTAACAGACTGTGCTTCACGTACTTCAACCGGCGACTGGTCGCCTAAATCCATATGCTTTAACATCGGTTCACCTTTTTCATTAGTAGACATTTCAAAGATGTTAAAGGAATCTTTCTCACCATAGCTGCCCCAGTTATTCTGCGGAGACTGTAATGGTGCATACATCTGATCGATCCATGCTGCTGCAAGTGCAGTATTTCTGCAACTGGTCGTAAGTACACAGCGTCCTCTGTCAAAGCCACTGGTCTCACTATTGTTTTGTCTTGTGATATTCCGCACACCCGTCGGACCTGTAAGTGCAGGGAGCATTACATAATCAACATTATTATCAATATTTGCAATATCCCAGGAGAAGCAAAGACCATACCGGTGGTTTTTACCTTTTGCAACATAGGTAGACCATTCCTGCGTGAACGCTTCCGGATCTATAAGATCTTCTGTTACTAATTTATGCAGCCATTCAATGCCTTCTTTGTACCCTTCCTGAACAGCTGTGTAAATGACCTTTCCTTCATCCGTCACTGCAAAATGATCCCCGGTATCACCATAGCCTTCTCCAAATCCATTGATCAGAATGGCGGGATCCTGATCTCCATTGTTGATAATAAAGGACATCGGTATCACATCACCTTCAATATCAAATTCTTCCTGCAATTCATCCGCATGATCCCGGAATGCAATTAATACCTGTTCCAGTTCGTCCGTTGTTGTTGGTATTTCCAATCCAAGATAATCCAGCCATTTTTTATTGATATACGCGATATCTCCGATGGCCTGTATGGCTTCTTTACCGGCACCAAGCTGTTCGATCCATGGAAATGAATATATATGTCCATCCGGTGCGGTACACATGGTACGGTATTCCGGATATTTTTCAAATACAGCCTGAAGATTTGGCATATATTTATCGATCAGATTTTCAAGGGGAATAATAATCCCCTGCTTTGCATAACGAAGCAGATCGTAATCACTCATTCCGGCGTTAAACAAGCCATCCGGCAGATTGCCAAATTGTGCTAATGCAAGATTTTTTTTATCAGAAAACTGATCCGATACAAAACACGTCCATTTAATATGCACATTCGTCTGTTCCTCAAGTCTTTGAAAAATGATCCTTTCATTCGGATCCTGCGTTGAGGTTGCCGGTGCACTGGTAATAAAGGATAATTCCTCAGTTTCTTTTAACGGAAACTGTACTTCGGAAACCGGAGTGTCCGGATCTATCTCTGCCTGTGGCTGTGCATTGCTTCCGCAGCCGGCTATACTAAACATCATGATCAGTGCAAGCCCGAATGACAACATTCTATTTATTTTTCTACGCATATAGGAAGTCCCCCTTCTTTAACCTTTTACAGATCCAACCATAATTCCTTTATCGAAATATTTCTGGAAAAATGGGTACATAATTAATAATGGTAAGCTTGACACAACAATAGTCGCATATTTTAACTGTTCCGCTACTTTTGCCATCTCAGCCGTACTCTGGATATCAGCGATCATTCCAGGCTGTGGTGTATTCTGTACAAGAATGGAACGAAGCACAAGCTGTAATGGCTGCAGATCTGCATCATTCAAATAAATCAGTGCATCAAAATAACTGTTCCACATTCCAACAAAAGACCAGAGTGCCAGTACGGCGATGATTGGTTTACACACCGGAATCATAATTTTGAAAAAATGCTGGATTTCATTTGCACCATCAATGGAGGACGCCTCTCTGAGTTCCTTTGGTATTGACTGGTAATAAGTTCTTGCAAGAATCATATTCCATACATTGAATGCTCCGGGTATTAAAATAGCCCATACAGTATTCACCATATGTAAACGGTTGATTAATATAAATGTCGGAATCATTCCACCACCAAAAAACATAGTGATCAGAAAAATTACATTAAAAAAATTTCTGCCGACAAACTCTTTTTTTGACATCGGATAAGCTGCAAGAAGTGTTATAAAAACAGAAATTGCAGTAAACGCCAGCGAGTAGAAAAATGAATTAAAAAATCCTCTCCATATCATTTCATTCTCTAAAACACGCCGGTATGCATCTAATGTCCAGTCTTTTATCCGAAAACTCAGTCCCTGATTATTTAAAACAGTCGGATCCATAAAAGATGCCAGAACTACATATATCAAAGGTATAACAATCGAAAGAACAAACAAACCGAGAAGCGCATATGCTATACCTAAAATCAGACGGTCAATTCTCGAATATTTTATTTTTCTTGATGTTTCCATCTTTTCATCCTCCTATAATCCTTCTCCATCGTTTATTTTCTTTACTACAAAATTTACGAAAATCAATAAAATAACATTAATGACAGAGTTGAACAATCCGACAGCCGTTGAGTAGCCATAATCTCCGTTCAGAAGTCCGATCCGATACACATAAGTTGATAAAATCTCAGATGCCGGAAGGTTCATATCTGTCTGTAATGCATATGCTTTTTCGAATCCGATACTCATAATGTTTCCGGCCTGTAAAATAAACTGAATTACAATAATATCTTTAATGGCCGGCAACTCGACATACCAGATTTGCTGCAACAGATTTGCACCATCCATAACAGCCGCTTCTTCTAATTCTTTACTGGCATTGGCTAAAGCTGCCGTGTACATGATGGATGCCCAACCTGCTCCCTGCCAGATTCCGCTTGCAATATAAATTGTCCTGAAGGCAGTCGGCATTGTCATCCAATTTGTAGTGATACCGAGAATACGGTTCATCGGACCAACCGGTGATAAAAACATACGTACCATACCGCAGAGTACGATAACGGAAATAAAGTTAGGTGCATAGATTAAAAGCTGTATTTTCTTTTTTATACCTTGCTTACGGATCCGGTTCAGTAATAATGCCAGGATAATTGGAATCGGAAAACCCCAAAGCAGTCCATAAATGCTGAGTTTTAATGTATTTAACAGATAACTCATAAAATCCGGTGAGGATAAAAACCGTTTGAAGTATTCCAGCCCTACCCAGGGACTTCCAAAAACACCTTTGATCACATTATAATCTTCGAATGCGATGAGCAGCCCACCCATCGGAAGATACTTAAATATAATTGTTAACACCAATGCCGGCATCAGGAAAAACACATACAGCTGCCAGTTCCTTTTGACATAGGAAACTTTACTTACAAGCGTTTGTCTGCCTGTAGACTTTTTTTGTTTCAACCCTCTTTTCATACACTATTCCTCCATTTAGTCTTGTTGTATAACCGGTAAAGTAACCGGTTACTTTATAAGTGGATAATAACCTATTTTCCAATAGATGTCAACACTTTTTTAAGTTAAAGTAACCAGTTACGTAACCAGTTATTTTTTTATTGATATTCCAGAACTTAATTGCTATACTATGTGTAATATGAAACTGTAACGAAACGATTCATATTTTAACATACTGATAAATACAATAGACAATGCGTAAAGGAGACAGATACTTATGGCGAAAAAACAGGTGACATTTGCTGACATTGCAGAATACACGCATTTTTCCAAAACTACAATTTCAAGATATTTTAATCATCCGGATTCACTGACACTTGAAAATCAGGAAAAAATATCTCAGGCTCTTGAGGATTTAGGATATAAAAAGAACAAACTCGCAAAGGTGCTCGCAAATGGGAAAAGTGAATTTATCGGGATTATCGTACCAAATCTTTACCTTCACTACTACTCAGAAATGCTAACCCAGCTTCTTTCCAGCTACCGTGATTATCATTATAAATTTCTTGTTTTTGTCAGTGATAACGGACCAGATGAGGAGGAGCAGTATATTGAAGAATTGATGTCTTATCAGATTGAAGGCCTGATCGTATTAAGCCATACGCTTTCTTCCGAAAAGCTTGCTTCTTATCAGATTCCTGTCATAGCAATTGAACGTGAGGCAGAACATATCTGCAGTGTCACAACTGATAATTATATGGGAGCTCTGCAGGCTGCATCACTTTTGATCCGTGACCATTGTGATGTGCTGATTCATATTAATGCAGATGTGCCAAAGATTATTCCTGCCTACAACAGAATTCGTGCATTTGAAGACATCTGTAAAGAACATCATGTGCCTTATGAATTAAATCTTAATGTGTGTGGAGATTCTTATCAGGAGCTCTTTTCACAAATGAAAATCATCTTTGCTGATATCGATGAAAAATATCCCGGTCAAAAAAAAGGTGTCTTTCTTGCGAACGACACCTATGCGAATATGTTCCTGAATCTAATCTTTCAAAAATATGGATGTCTCCCTGACACATATGAACTGGTAGGGTTTGACAACTCTCCGATTGCCAGTGAAGCTATTTTGCCGATTACAACCATTGGACAGCAAATCGATGTGATCGCACACACCTCCATGGAATTATTAGTCCAGCAGATGGAAGAACGTAAAAAGAGAAAACCAGTTCCGCTGGCAGAACCGATCCATAAGCAAATTACGCCTATCCTTATCCGCAGAGAGACAACCAGTTAAATCCATTACTCCCGGAAACATGTTCTATACCTGCTTCCGGGAGTTTTTTTATCAGTATTTTTTATTTTGATATGTTTTTCGTATTCTGATATATTTTACCGGTTCACAAAGCCCAGTATCAGCACCAGAATGAGCATGTGGACCGGATAGAATGCATAGCAGAAATACTGGAATGGTTTGCTGTGATATCCCTGTCGTCCTCTGTAAAGCCAGATTGGCACTAATGCAAGCAATGCAAGCCCCTGCTGGCAGAGTTCAAACTCCATACCGAACAAACGGACCGGATACATTAATCCGCCAAGCAATTCCACATTTACCCAATAAAGAGCAGCAATTTGACCAAGCAGACACCACCATTTGCGTCCGCGGAAAAAGTAAAAAATAAAAACTGTCAGTACACCGATTCCATAGTAATCCACCATTGTCAGTGTCCCAAGTAAACCTCCGGCAATCGTAACCAGTATGGCTGTCAGTACAAAAACAGGTGTTTTCTTTTTCTTTCGCACTGTTTCCATTATATGGATTCCTAAAAGACCAAGGATAAACGTCCAGATCACATTCTGGTGAACCGGATAAAACCATGTTCCGCCATACATCAGATCGAACGGTATCTCTGAGATCACTGCAAAAACCAGCATTCGCAATAAGTACTTTTTGAAATTATGGGTATGAAAATAACCTTCTACCGACATAAATGCAAAAATCGGAAATGCGATCCTGCCAACACAGGTCAGCCATTCCTGCGCCGGAAGAAGTGTTGCCCAAAGGTGATCCATCAGCATGAACAGCATTGCAATGATATGCAATGCTGCTGTGCTGATATCAAAACACCGTGATGTAGATGATTTTATTTTTTGAAACGACATAGCGATATACTCCTGCATTGTAGTATAGGATCCCCGGTTCTTTTACAGATCATTAAATATCTGGTAAATATCTATCTTGAGTGCGTCAGTATCCGTCATCCCAATAAACCTGCATCCATATTTATAACCGCCCTCCGGCAAAGCATCTCTCCGGACGATTTCAATAACAGCATCCACAACTTCTTTCGTCCAGATCTGAATCCTTGTATCGTAATAGCTCCCAATCTCAAGATCTGCCTTCGACTTAAATCCGAGACCGCTTTTTGAAATATCTGTCACCTCGACATGGACATATTTCAAAGTGGTCACGCCTTCTTCATCTAACCGTTCTAATTCAACCCTGACTTCCAGATCAAGTCTCTTATGCTTTCTCCGCTCCTCCATACCTCACTTCTCCTTCATGAAATATTTAAAATAATTGTATAACAAGTTCTTTGCGATTACAAGTAGTTTTAAGACTCCCGGTCTACAATAAACATCGCATCGCCAAAACTGAAAAAGCGATATTTTTCTTCTACTGCGGTCTCATAGGCTGCCAGAACATGTTCCCTTCCGGCTAATGCAGACACAAGCATTACCAGTGTGGACTCCGGCAAATGGAAGTTTGTGATCAGCGCGTCGATTACTTTAAACTGGTAACCCGGATAGATAAAAATTTCTGTCCATCCGCTCTTTTCTGTAAGGAAACCATTCTCGTCTGCTGCAGACTCTAAAGTTCTGGTGCTTGTTGTTCCGACCGCGATCACACGGTGTCCCTCTTTTTTTGCCTTATTGATCTTGTCTGCCTCGGACTGCTCAATCTTATAAAATTCAGAATGCATATGATGCTTTAACACATCTGTTTCCTTGACCGGACGGAACGTTCCGAGTCCGACATGCAGGGTAACCTCTGCGATCTCCACACCCATGTCGCGCACCTGCTGTAACAGTTCCGGTGTGAAATGAAGCCCTGCTGTCGGAGCAGCGGCAGAACCGTCATATTTTGCATAAACTGTCTGGTAACGGTTCTTGTCCTGAAGCTGGTGTGTAATATATGGTGGCAGTGGCATCTGTCCAAGACGGTCTAATATTTCTTCGAAAATCCCTTCATAATGGAACTGGATCAGACGGTTTCCTTCCTCTACAATGTCAACGACCTCACCGGTTAAGATTCCTTCTCCGAAGATAATTTTTGTTCCTATTTTGCATTTTTTGCCAGGCTTTACAAGCGTCTCCCAGATGTCATTTTCTTTTCTTTTTAAGAGAAGAATTTCGATTTTGGCCTCGGTGCCCTCCTTTACGCCATAAAGACGTGCAGGAATTACTTTGGTATTGTTGATGACAAGGCAGTCTCCCGGTCTTAAATACTCGACAATATCTTTAAAATGTCTGTGTTCCACTTCTCCTGTGATCTTATCTAAAACCATGAGTCTGGAACTGGAACGGTCTTCCAATGGGTCCTGTGCGATCAGTTCCTGCGGAAGATCATAATAAAAATCTTTTACATCCATGATTGTTCTCCATAAATTATCATTTTCTGAACAAGATAAAGAGCCGCACCCGCGACTCTTTGTCCTGTTTCTATCATATTATGCACGAAGCTTGATATCAAGTGTTTTCTCTAAGTTCTTAAGAATTTTCTTTACAAATCCTTCTACCATTTCCGTTGTGAATTCTTCCTCGTTTGGAGTGAATACAACCGAGAATGCCATACTCTTTTTGTCTGCTCCAAGCTGGATTCCTTCATAAACATCGAATAATGTTACATCTGTCACATAATTGCAGGCTTCTTTGATGCCGTTTTCAATCTGTGCACAGGTAATATTCTTGTCAACAACAAATGCGAAATCACGTTTTTCCTCTGCATATTTTGGCAATGGAGTGAAGATCTGCTCTTTTCCATACCATTTTTTCAGGGATGCAAGATCAATCTCCATGACGTAAGCCGGTACACGCATATCAAGTTCGTCCATAATCTCATAGGAAACTTTTCCGAGATATCCGACTTTTTCGCCCTCACAGAAAATCTCTGCGGTCTGATATGGATGCAGGAAAGTGTTCTCGGCTGCTTCATATGTGAATGTAATATTCAAAGCGTCTGCAACGTTTTCAGCAAATCCTTTTAACGTATAGAAAGACTCATTTTCGCCAAACAATCCAACGCAGAGTGTCTCTCTCTCGTCCGGATACTCGGTAAGAGGAAGTGCCTTTGGAATAAATACATTTCCAAGTTCGAAAATTCTTCCCTCTAAAATTGCCTTCTTCTGGTTTCTTGCCATTGCATGGATCATCTGCGGTGCAAGTGTTGTTCTCATCAGAGAAAGATCAATGTTGATTGGGTTGATCAGATGGATCGCATGTCTTTCTTTTGCATCTTCCGGCAGTCTTAACAGATCCAGATCAGACGGTGAGAAGAAGGAGTAATGAATTCCCTCATAAGCTCCTGCTGCACAGAGTGCACGTTTGATTTTAAGTTCTGTCTTCTGTTTTAAGTTTAATCCACCTAAGGTCACTTTCGCAGTCGGCATAAAGGTTGGGATTACATGCTCATAGCCATACATACGGATCACTTCCTCCGCCACATCCGGATAAGAATCCATATCTTCACGGTAAGCCGGAATGTGCAGTGTCAGTTCATCACCGTCGATTGTTGGTGCAAAATTAAGTGCAGAAAGAATACGCACGATGTCTTTGTCAGGAACGTTGATTCCAAGAACCCCATTGACACGTTTTACGCTTACTTTCATCTCTTTTGGCTCAATTGAGTTTCCGGTAGAAACTTCAATGTGTGTGGAGGAAACTTTACCACAGCCTAACTCTTCTACCAAGTGAAGGGCACGTTTCATTGCCATAACGGTTGTGTACTCGTAAACTCCTTTTGCATACATAGCGCTGGAATCTGAAGACTGTCCTAACGCTCTGGAGCTCTTACGGATGTTGTCACGCGCAAATTTGGCTGACTCAAACATAACCTCTTTTGTGGTATCCTGAATCTCAGAATTTAAACCACCCATGATACCAGCTAATGCAACCGGCTTTTTGCCATCGCAGATCACAAGATTGGAGTTAGTTAGTTCGAACTCTTTTTCATCCAATGTCACGATCTTCTCGCCGTCATTAGCACGTCTAACATTGATCTCATCGCCCTCTAAGTATGCATAATCAAATGCATGCATTGGCTGTCCTAACTCTTTTAACACATAGTTTGTGATATCTACAATGTTAGAGATTCCGCCGATACCGACTAATGCAAGTCTTCTTCTCATCCATGCCGGTGATTCCTTGATCTCTACATCATGCACATAATGAGCGATATATCTTGGGCAGAGATCCTGTGCAGAAACAGTCACATGGAAATCTTTTGTCACTTCTGTCTCTGTGAAATCAAGTGCAGGCTCTTTACATTCTTTTCCGAGTACTGCCGCCACTTCTCTTGCGATACCGTAAATGCTCTGGCAATCCGGACGGTTTGCTGTGATCGCAATGTCAAAAATCCAGTCATCCATTCCAAGGATTGGTTTTACATCTGCTCCAACCTCTGCATCTTCCGGTAATACGAGCAGTCCGTTGTAACCTGCTCCCGGATATAAGTCCTCATTTAATCCAAGTTCTGTTCCGGAACAGAGCATACCAAAGGATTCGTAACCGCGGAGTTTTCCTTTTTTAATCTTCATCACGCCCTCAATTGTGACATGATCTTTTGCTGTTGCATAAACGGTTGCTCCGACAAGTGCGAGTGGAAATTTGCCGCCTGCATGCACATTGTCTGCTCCACAGCAGATCTGGAAAGTTCCATGCTCTCCTGCATTTACCTGGCACAGGCTTAAATGTGTATCAGGGATCGGTTCGCAGGACTCCACAAGACCTACGACAACGCCGCTTATGTCTTTTCCAACCTCGATCAGCTCCTCAACTTCGAATCCGCAGGAGAAAAGTTTTTCTTCTAACTCCTTTGGCGTAACATCTATATCTACATAATCTTTTAACCAGCTTAATGGTGCTAACATGATAAGTCTCCTTTTCTCTTCTCTCTATCTGTTTTCTTAGTCATCGATCTGTTTTAACACACGCATATCAGACTCAAACAGTAACTTGATGTTGTTGATACCATATTTTAACATTGCGATACGTTCGATACCGATACCGAAAGCAAATCCGCTGTACTCATTGGTATCAATTCCACAGCCCTCTAAAACCTTATTGTTAACAACACCTGCTCCTAAAACTTCGATCCAGCCGGTACCTTTGCAGAGTTTACATCCGCATCCGCCACACTGGAAGCAGCTTACATCTACTTCTACAGAAGGCTCTGTAAATGGGAAGTAAGATGGACGGAGACGTGTTGTTGTCTCTTTTCCGAAAATCTTCTTTACAAGTTCATCTAACATTCCCTTTAAGTCGCAGAGTGTGATTCCCTTATCGACTACAAGACCTTCCATCTGTGTGAACATTGGAGAATGTGTTGCATCATCATCGGAACGGAACACCTTACCAGGGGAAATAATCTTGATTGGTGGTTTCTTTGCTTCCATGACGTGGATCTGTCCTGCAGATGTCTGTGTACGGAGTAAAAATTCCGGTGAAAGATAGAAGGTATCCTGCATATCTCTTGCCGGGTGATCCTGTGGTGTATTTAATGCTGTAAAGTTATAATAATCTGTCTCGATCTCGGTTCCCTCATAAACCTCGAATCCCATAGATGCAAAAATATCAATGAGCTGATTGCGGACCTGTGTTACCGGATGAAGATTTCCTTTTTCATGTTTGACTGCCGGCATTGTAACATCGATCTTCTCTGCCTCATATCTTTTCTTTAAAGCTTCTGCTTCTAATTTTTTCATTTTCTCTTCTAAGATCGTCTCGATCGCAGAACGGGTATCATTTACCCACTGTCCTACTTTTGGTCTGTCCTCAGGCGCTACGTCTTTCATTCCTTTTAACACAGCGGTGAGTTCACCTTTCTTACCAAGCACTGCCTGTCTGACTTCATTCAAACGTTCTAATCCGTCAGATCCCTCGATTTCTGCAATTGCCTTCTCTCTGATCTGTTGCAATTTGTCTTTCATTTTCATTTCTCCTTTTTTCATTTTTCAGGATACAAAAAAGGAACCATTCTCCCTGATGTAGGGACGAATGATTCCGCGGTACCACCCTGATTCTTCTCTTTTTTCAAAAGAAAAGCACTTCATAAATGCGTAACGTGCATAAAACGTCATCTGCTATTCACATTGATTCTGCTTTTACAAATGCGGCTCCTGTGGGAAATTCGATTCCTATCTTACCTTAAGCAGGCTCTCAGCCGGTGACCCGCTCTCTCTTTAAAAAGTATAGTGCTCTACTGACACATTCTAAGCCTTTTCCTATTTCTGATGCTCTTACCTGCATCAAATTCATTTGTTATTCTATCACAGGGTTTTTGAAAACTCAACCCCTTTTTTTCTTAGTCTTATCACGCTTTAACCATTTCCGGAAGCTCTCATTAAAAATCACGTTGACTTCCGCGCTCATCATCATAATATACATGCAGAAATAAAGCCACAGCATAATCAATGCGATCGTTGTCAGGCTTCCATACATGGAAAATCCATTGAAATAGTCCACGTAGATAGACAGCGCGAACGAGAACACATACCACGCAACTGCACAGATTGCCGCACCTGGGATCTGGCTCTTAAAAGTCAGCTTCTTATTTGGCAGCATCGTAAAAATGATATCGAAAAACACAAATAATATGCCAAAAAGCACAAAACCACGCAGACGCACGATCAGATCCGTGAGGCTTTGCAGGATTGGAATATACACAACTGCAAGATCATGCAGCGTATTACCGAATACCAGAACAACAAGTGTAAATACGACGGCAAACAAAAATACGATCGTATATACAATTGCCCAGAGCCGTAACACAAACCAGTTGCGGTTCTCCTCTAAGTCATTCACCGAATTCAGACCATCTGTCATATACTGGATTCCCTTTGCAGCCGACCAGATTGCCACGATTGCGGTAATGGAAATGATTCCGACCGAACGGTTATACACCTCATCCGTAATGGAGATCAGAAACGCTGAAATATAATCCGGCAGCGCAGTCTGATACATTTTTAACAATATTCCCTCCGTGATCGGTGTGTACTGTAAAAGAGAGGAAAACACCATTAAAAACGGAATGGTCGATAATATAATAAAAAATGCAGACTGGGCAGAATATGCATTGATCTTATCCCGCTTACATTTATCAAAAAAAGATTTTCCGTTTCCGATAATCTTCCAAATCAACTCTTTCTCTCCTCCCTCATTTTCATCTCTCACCAAAATCCACGAAAGCTGTATTCTTACGGCTCTTATATTTTCATTGTTCAGCGGTTCTCCAGACTGGTGATCTCAATATCCTTATAAAAAAAGTTCAAAATTTCCCTGTAATCCATTCCTGCTTTTGCAAGACCGTTGGCGCCATTCTGGCTCATGCCAAGTCCATGTCCGTAGCCTCCACCATATAGTGTATACGTTCCGTCCTGTCCTTTTACAAGACTCACAGCCGCGCTCGGCAGGATTGTCACTGCACTGCCCGTGCTCCCATCCTGATATGTGATCTGTGCCACAATAGCACCTAACACTTTGCGGATATTATATTCCGAAAAGACTTTTACCATGCCGTGCTCATAAGAAAGCCGTAAAGTCAGAATAGAACCTGATGTACTCCGCTTTTCTGTCACGATGTCATTCAGCTTTCCGAAGTCCTCCATGGATTCTGTCTCATTTTTTCCATTAGATTCATAATATATCACGTTCCTCGGAGAAATGGAATGCCTGTTTTCCAAAATCTGTCTGATTTCTGCCTCTTTTCCGGAAAAATCTGCCTGTGCAGACCAGCGGTAATACTTTATATCGCTGTCAAATCCGGTCTGCGGCGTCGTAATATAATTCAAAAAAGCAGTCTCTTCTGACAGATCTGCCTCTGTCTGCGGCTCATTTAAACATACTTTTTTCAGATAACCATAGTTTTCCATTTCTTCCGGATTCCATACCTCTGCTGTATCCGTATATCCCATTGAAGTTGAAAAATAATACGCCTCGATCACTTCATCCGCATAGGTCATCACCTCATGCTTTGTCTCCTCCACCGCCTGTATGGAAGCCTCTCCTGCCGGCACCTTATTATAGACCTGATACGAGGTGCTGTCGCTGATATGCGCCCCATAAGCCGCCAGATCTGCACGCATAAGCTGGATATAAGCGTAACTTCTCGCACAGACTGCCTGCGCCTTTAACGCCTCCTTCTCATAAGTGGAAGGCATCTCACTTGGCACTACCGCAGTCAGATAAGTTTCAAACGGAACACTGTTCACAACCGTATAGCCTTCCTCGTAATGCCGCACCTCCATGCTGCCACAATAGCCATTGGAAACCGTGTTTCCGGCTTCATCACATAAAAATACTTTTCCATTATCTGTTACCGGCTGCAAGATAAAAGTTGCATCCTCCTCCGAAAGCCATGTACTTATATCTAATAACGTTCCGGCAGCATAATCAGATGTCATCTCTCCCACTTCGATTTTTGCATCCGTGTCCGCCTTCAAATAAACCGCCGGGCGGAACTTTTCGCCCCCGTCCGCTAACAATAATACCCTGATATTTTCGATCACCGCAGGTGTCTGGATGAGAATGGCACAGACTTCTCCTTCCCCGATTACATAGGAAACTTCCATATTTCCAAGCACCACTTTTGAAATGGAGCTCTCCGTGACGTCCTGCCCCTCAAGAAGTGCATAGACTGGGATTTTTCCGGTATGGGAAATCCTTCCGTATCCCTCGATTTCAATGATATTCTCATCATAGGACAACAGCTTTCCTTGGATCTCCTGCTCTTTTTGGCGCACGATCTCTAACTTTCCACCGGAAAACACAAGATCTGCCACGCCTTCTGTCACATCTTTTTCCGCAGGTTCCATTGTGATCTCATATTCTGCACCGCCGGATAAAAAAGTAAGTTGTCCGTTTTCTGCCGTTTTTATGTATACATTATGCACTGTCGCCTCATCCTCACTGGTTCCGGCAATTCCAATGCAGGCTCCCTCCGATACATACACTTCGTAACAATCCCAGACTTTTAAAAACTGTCTGCAAAATGTTGTGGGATAATCCCCCTCATTTGTGACAAGGATACTGCCATTGTCCGATTCTATCACATCCATAAGCAGGATCTGTCTGCTTTCGATTGTTTTTTCATCATCCAGATAATCTAAAATCTGTGTATAAACTTCCTTCCACTGTTCGCGGTCTAACGCCTCGCTCTCCCTCCCTTCTGGAAGTTCTATGTATTCCTTTAACCCAAGGAGTTCTAAGATCTCGCCTGCAGTCTGTCTCGTCAGATACTCTCTCTCCCAGTGTACCGCCTGTTCCCAGTCCAGCTCCTTATATATAGAAAAAGACAGTTCCTCCTGCACCTCTTTTACCGGCACATAGTGCTTCGAATAAACGTCTTTTTTGTAACCTCTTTTTGTTCCTGCAAAGATCATGCCAAGCAGTATCAAAAACAGAATGATAAGCAATCCCAGTTTTCTTTTCCAATGCACTTTTCTTCCCAATCAAAGCCTCCCACGTATGTTGCCGCTTTTTTGCACAACATTTAAAAAGAAGCTGCTTTCTAAGAAAGCAGCTTCTCTCTTTTGTATTTAAAAATGCTTTTGTACTTTATCGAATCCTTTGTGCTTTTCCATTGTTCTTCCGTATCTCAAAAAATCTGTCGTATTCTAAAGCCTCTTCTGTGCTTCCGATATTCTTTGGTACTTTTCAAACTTCCTTTGCACTCTTAAAATTCTTCTGTACTTTATCATCTTTTGTAATACCCAAAATGCCGTTTCCTACAATTTTGACTCCTAGCCAGCGCTAGGTGGGTAACCTCAATCAAGCTTTTGCCTTCCCCCGCCGCCACAGCGAATTACTGAGGCCTGGCATCCAATTGAAAATGTTGGAATCCCGTTTAAAGTAAATGTAGGTTCAAAATAGTAGGGTGTCGCACATCCCAGGCTGTTTTTTGATAGTCTTATTATACTTTAATGTTCCCTGTTTCACAAGCAAAAATTAATGCGAACGAGTAAAAAATACTACCAAATTTACTACTTTTTTCTTGTAGTTTTATCCATTGACAAAACAGCAAAAACATGTTCCACCTAGTAAACTCTGGCTTTTTCTATATCGTCCTTTGTGAATGCACCCGGAAACAATTCCCCAAGCGTATACTCCCGATATTCTCCATTCTTTTTGGAAACAAAAATTCGAAACGTATCCGGCTCGCAGAATTCTGCCATGACCTGTCTGCACACACCGCACGGATACAGATAATCGTCTCCATCTCCATTGATTGCAATTGCTGCAAACTCACGCTCTCCCTCATAGACTGCCTTAAAAAATGCTGTACGCTCCGCACAGTTTGTCGGAGAATATCCTGCGTTTTCAATATTGCATCCCTGATAAACCTTACCGCTTTTTGTCAGAAGCGCTGCGCCAACCCGGAAATGGGAATATGGAGCATATGCATGCTCCTTTGCTTCCATAGCTGCTTTTATCAATTCTTCTGTTTCCATCCTGTCAAACTCCTGTTTTTCATTTTTATACTGTATTTTCCAACAAACGACATATTATTTACATTCTTTATTGTAATCTAATATCTCCCGAAAGTATAGGAATAATTAAGAAGTTTCATGTTTATATGTAAACTTTTTCTAAAAATTTTTTAAATTTTTTTAAATTTGGAACAATTTTCTTGTATTAATTTTAGTACATATGCTATTATAAGTTAACGTGATAAATTGAAGGAGGGCTTTAAATGACAAAAAATAATCCATTTTGTGAGATAACACCGGAGTTAGAGCATCTGTCTGAGTTAAGCGCCAAATGTTCTGTCATTGATCCGGAATTATATAACAAATACGATGTAAAACGCGGGCTGCGTGACATAAATGGTAAAGGTGTGCTCGTTGGACTGACCGAAATTTCTGATGTATGTTCGACAAAGATCGTGGACGGAGTATCCCATCCGGCAGATGGTGAACTCTATTACCGCGGCTATAATGTAAAAGATATTATTGCCGGAATTGACGAGAACAGCCATTTCGGATTTGAGGAATGTACCTATCTTCTTCTGTTTGGCAGTCTTCCAACAAAAGACGAACTAAAAGAATTCACTAACATGCTGAGCAAATACCGCACACTGCCTACCAGTTTTGTACGTGACATCATCATGAAAGCGCCAAGCAAAGATATGATGAACACCCTTGCACGAAGTGTATTGACACTTTACTCCTACGATGACAGGGCGGATGATATTTCTCTTCCAAATGTATTGAGACAATGTCTTCAGTTGATCAGTTTATTCCCATTGCTTTCTGTTTACGGTTATCAGGCATATAAGCATTATCACGATGGTGCCAGCTTATTTATCCATCCTCCAAAAGAAGAATATTCTACTGCAGAAAATATTTTACATATTCTCCGCGCTGACAGTAAATTCACACCACTGGAAGCCAAATTATTAGATACCGCCCTGATCCTGCATATGGAGCACGGTGGTGGTAACAACTCCACATTCACCACGCATCTGGTATCTTCCTCCGGAACGGATACTTATTCTGCCATTGCAGCCTCTTTAGGTTCCTTAAAAGGGCCAAAACACGGCGGTGCCAATATCAAAGTCGTGAAAATGTTTGACGACATGAAGCAGCAGGTAAAAGACTGGTCGAATGAGGATGAGATCGCAGATTATCTGACAAAGTTACTGCATAAGGAAGCCTTTGACCATGCAGGTCTTATCTATGGTATGGGACACGCGGTTTACTCACTTTCCGATCCGAGAGCTGTCATCTTCCGCTCCTTCGTTGAAAAGCTTTCCGAGGAAAAAGGTTACGAAAAAGAATTTAAACTCTATGCAACCGTTGAGCGCCTTGCTCCTGAGATTATTGCAAAAGAACGAAAGATTTATAAAGGTGTCAGTCCAAACGTAGACTTTTACAGTGGCTTTGCCTACAGCATGTTAGGACTTCCGGTAGAGCTTTACACGCCTATTTTTGCGATCGCGCGTATCTCCGGCTGGAGTGCTCATCGTCTGGAAGAAGTCGCACACAGCGGCAAGATCATGCGTCCTGCATACAAGAATGTCGGCGAACGGAAAACCTACGTTCCTATGGACGAACGCTAATTATTAGAACAGACTTTACGAACGATAAGCCGATTCACTAAAAAAACACACTGTCTCATGATTTTTTCGGAGACAGTGTGTTTTTATATATTTTCGTCTGATTTTCTGCAATTGCCAATTTATACATTTTCTTATGTATTACAAACGTAAGAACTTCTCTCGCGCTTTCGCTAACGAATTCTGAAACCAGATAAATGCTGCAAGAAAAATGATCACTTCTAAAATACTTGCTTTTCCAATCGAGATAATCGTTTCATTCAATACTCCAAGAACGCCGACGATAAGCACTAACGCACCAAAAAGCATCTCACGCCAGTATAAAAATTCGATAAATCCCTTTGTGTCCTTTACTTTCTTTAATTCTTCCTGTGCAAGAACCATGGAATTGATCTTGCCGCTTTTTTTCATCTGAAGTGCGGAAAATATCATATACGCACCGAACAACGCAACTACAACGTCAAATATAAGCATAACATCCATTTTCTTATCCCTTTCCACCCATGTTTTCACAAAGATGATCTCATTATAATCTCTCTATTCTTCAGATTCAAGAACTAAATCGGGACATTTTTTGATTCTTTTCGTGAAAAACAGCAGTTATTTTACATATTACAATTGCATGCGAATTTCTTTTAGTGTAAAATAGAACCTATAAACAAACTAGGAAAAGGGGATTAACTATGAGACTAGATGATGCAAAAATTCTTATTAGTGATGATTCCATACTTGCACGGAAGCAGTTAAAAGATTTGATTTCAAAATATGGTACACCAGTTTTTTTTGAGGCGTCCAACGGACAGGATGCGATTGATATCTATAAAAAGGAAAAACCTGATCTGTCTTTTCTTGATATTGTGATGCCGGTAAAGGACGGCAATGTAGCAATCCGCGAGATCATTGATTTCGACAAGGATGCAGAGATCATTATTGTTTCTTCTGTAGGAACCCAGTCACAGCTTCGTTCCGCCATTGAGGCAGGTGCAAAAGATTTTATCCAGAAACCTTTGAATCCTGAGCAGTTACACAGTATCATTACTTCAAGATTTGAAGGGAGATAAGATATGTACGCACAGTTTTTTGGAACATTTTTATTATCTCACAATGCAGTGACAAAAGAACAGTTATTGCATGCCCTCAGCAAGAAAACTTCCCAGCATATGAAACTTGGAACACTTGCGATTATGAAAGGATATATGACTGCCAGTGAGGTTGACAATGTCATTATCTCACAGACACATAATGACTGCCGCTTTGGTGATCTGGCGATCCGCGAGGGGTATCTGACAGAAGAACAGGTGGATGAACTTGTCAAGACACAGTATCCGGACTTTTTATTGTTGGGACAGACGCTTGTAGATGAAGGTTATATTACAAATGCACAGCTTGAAACACTAATCTCTGATTATGAATCCGAGAACGAGTTATATGATCTTGATTACAGCAATGAAAAGCAGGATGATCTCGACCGGATTTTTGCAAACTTTTTCCACACCTCTGATCTGACTGCGGACGAATACAATGCCTCCTACATGAGATTACTGTTCAATGATCTGACACGTTTTATCGGTGATGATTTCACGCCATTGTGTTTCAATCCATGCAAAGAATATCCGGTAAATTACTGTGTTTCACAGACGATCAACGGAGAATCTTCTTCCAAGATCTATCTGGATATGCCTGAAACAACGTGTATCAGCTTTGCTTCCAGATATGTCAATGAGGAATTTACGGAGTTTGATGAATATGTACAGGCTTCCCTCGAAGATTTCCTAAATCTTCACAACGGACTGTATAATGTAAATATTTCTAACACATTAGGAAAAGAATTAACCTTAGAGGCTCCTGAGGTTGTCTCAGACGAACTGATCGACCTTTCGGATACTTCTTATCTGTTGCAGATCATGTATCCATTTGGCGTTGTTAATTTTATTTTTGAATTGCAGAGATAATTGTTATTATTTTTACTATATAAGAATGTTGCACCGCAATTTCCTATAGCACAAAAACAAGGCTGCTGATATTTCTATCAGTCAGCCTTATTTTTTATCTTTCTGATCTTTTCAAATCCCAAATCAGTGAAATTCTTATTTTACATTTAAAAACTGTTTTACAACCTGCGGCATCTCGTCCACTTCGCATACTGTCTTATGTCTTACTTCTGCCGAACGGATTTCTTCGATAGCATTTGGAACTTTTACATTTCCAATCTTGCTCAATTCATCTACAAGTTCAAAATCTGTCATAGCATCATACTTCTCATCAATTGCATCCATGACACTTCTTGTGAACTTGAACGGACTTGCGGTTGATGCAATCACCGTCTTTGTCTCTGTATCTTTGGTCTCTTTCAGATACTTATGATATACACCGGTTGCAACTGCTGTATGGGTGTCGATCACATAGCCTGTTTTCTCGTATAAGTTTCTGATTTCCTCTGCTGTCTCTGCCTCGCTTGAATAATTTCCATAGAAATCTGCAAGCTGCTCTTTCATTTCCGGTGTAATCTCATACTTTCCGGCAGCATTTAAGGCTTTCATAAAATCTGCATTCTTAGCTGCGTCATTTCCTGCAATACGATAGATCAGACGCTCTAAGTTGCTGGAGATCAAAATATCCATGGACGGAGAGCTTGTCAGCATAAACTCTCTGTTCTTGTCATAAGTTCCGGTTGTGAAAAAGTCGTAAAGTACTTTGTTCTCATTGGATGCGCAGATTAATTTTGCAATCGGGATTCCCATGTTCTTTGCATAAAATGCGGCAAGAATATTACCAAAATTACCGGTCGGAACAACTACATTAATCTTCTCGTCTTTTCCGATAACTCCATTTGCATATAACTTTGCATAAGCATATACATAATATACGATCTGTGGAACAAGACGTCCAATATTAATGGAATTTGCGGAAGAGAACTGATATCCGGCTGCCGCTAACTCCGCTGCCATCTCTTTATCTCCAAAAATCTTCTTCACGCCAGTCTGAGCCTGATCGAAATTTCCGTGAATACCAACTACAAATGTATTATCACCTTTCTGCGTCACCATCTGTTTTTCCTGAATCGGGCTGACACCATTCTTTGGATAAAATACAATGATTTTCGTTCCCTTGACATCTGCGAATCCAGCCAGTGCTGCTTTTCCAGTGTCACCGGAAGTTGCGGTCAAAATTACGATATCATTCTTTACCTGATTCTTTCTTGCTGATGTGATCATCAGGTGTGGAAGAATCGATAATGCCATGTCCTTAAAAGCAATGGTAGATCCGTGGAATAATTCTAAGTAATACGCGCCATCTGCCTGTACTAATGGTGCAATCTCCTCTGTATCAAACTTGCTGTCGTAAGCGGCATTGATACAGTTCTTTAATTCTTCCTCAGTAAAGTCTGTCAAAAACTTTTTCATGACCTCATAAGCTGTTTCCTGATAAGTCATTCCTGCAAGTTCATCCACCGTCTTATCTAATGTAGGAAGCTGCTCCGGAACGAATAATCCTCCGTCCTCTGCAAGACCTTTCAAAATAGCCTGTGAAGCTGTCACTTTTTCTTTTGCATTTCTGGTGCTTGTGTACATCAATTCCATTTTCACAATCCTCTTATCCTTTTTCTCTCTTTCGCTCATTATAGATAAAACGTTCTCTCGTGTCAATGCATTAAAGCATTAAATTGTCTTAAATTCCCTGAAAACGATTTGATTCTGCTTTCAGCTTGTCACTGATCTGCTGGTTCGTTTCCATTTTTGCCTTAACTTTATCCATATTTTCCACAAGAATGTTCGTATTCTCAGCGGCGGTTGCGATTCCCTTTGCACTCTCCTCAATCGCTGTCGAAATGTCCTCAACAGACTGTTTCATCACGATCACAACCTCTTTAAGACTGTTTGCACGCGCCTCAAACTGATCCATGGTGCTATTGACATAGGTTGCATCTGCGCGGTACTGTTCCCCTGTTTTTACAAAACTGTCATAATCCGGCATGATTGTTTCATCTATGTACTCTACCAGCTGATTTGCGCTTTCAGAAAGCTTTTCTACTGCATCTGTTACCTGTGCATTAATGCTCTGGATGTTATTAGCGGTCTCTCTTGTGGAATCCGCCAGTTTACGGATCTCATCTGCTACAACGGCAAAACCTTTTCCAGCCTCTCCGGCTCTGGCTGCCTCAATGGACGCATTCAATGCCAGCAGATTTGTCTGGCTGGAAACACTTAAAATCTCCTCTGTCAGCTCATTGACATGTTTGACACTGGTGCTCTCCTCAATGGCAGATTTCAGGGATTCTATGATTCCGGCGATCATCTGGCTTGTGTTTTCCTGATTATTGACTGCTTTCTGTTTTAACTGCTCCGCGCGTTCCTGCATCGTGGAAGCGTAATCATTCATTGCCTTGGAATCGTCGGCTATGCTGATCACCTCATCATTGACATTCGAAATGTTGTCTGTCACGGTTGTTGCAGATGAAGAAACCTCCTCCATCGTAGCAGAAAGTTCTTCCATAACAGCCGATACATCATACGCATTCGTATTCGCGGTATCCACGCTCTTTCCTACATTCTGCACGACATCCTGGATTGCATTGGAGTTGCTCGCGATTTCGCCTAATACTTCCTGCAAGGTATCTAAGAACACGTTCATACCGGATGCAAGTTCTGCGATCTCGTCGCTGCCCTTTACCGTCACACGCTTTGTCATATCCGCATGACCAGACTGCATATCCTTCACAATAACTTTTAGTTCTTTTGATGTCTTCTTAATTGGCTTAACAACTTTAAATATGGTTGTATATAAAGATGCTACCAGCATCACGATAATAAGTCCCACAACAATCAGATTTGCATAAATTCCCTGCTTGTATACATTCCCCTGATTTGCAACGACCGTATCTACATCCGTATTGTAAAACTCAATATAAGAGTTCAGTGCATCACTCAGCTTATTTGCAGCCTTAAACAGTTCCAGATTACAATATTCCTGAGCCTGTGTCTTATTGCCGTTCTCAATGCTGTCCGTCACTTTCTGGTAGGCATCCGTAAAGCCTTCATAATAAGTGCGGATCGTCTGCACCCTGCCCTTTTCATCCTCTGTGACAGACATCTGATCCAGTTTATCTAAAAGACCATTGATCTCCTCTTTTGTTGCTGCGCTCTGCTCTAACATGCTGGCACGGTCATTCGTTGACTTGGTCACACACATACTATAGGCAAGAATCTCCATCTCCTTGAACTTGTCCGATATTTCATTCAACTGCGCTGTCTTTTCCATATATACACTGGTGATCTCATTGCTGGCACGGTACATGGACGTTAAATTCTGATGTCCGATCCAGGAAGATAGCAGTGCAACTACCACCAGACATACAACCGGGATCAGCACTTTCCGGCTCATCCTGCTCTGTACTTTTATCGTTCCATTTTTCTTCTGTTTTTTGTCTACATTTCTGCTCATATCAGATTTCCCCTTTTCAAATTACTCTTTTGATAAGAAAATTTCTATGCTATATTATACCAAATTCCTGTTTAAGAGACAATATTTTACAGCATTTCGACATTATAATTTTATCTCTTTTTTATATTCAGTCGTTCCCATTGATTTTGTGTTGTTCTCCGCCGTCGAAAATGATAAAATAATTAATATCATCTCATTAGTGAATAGTGATCATCATGTCAAAAGGAGCGAGACAAGCTATGCCAGCCGGAGTTTATAATGCCACAAAAAAAGACGGAAGCATTTATTACCGTGCCAATATTACCTATAAAACAAAACATATCAGCCTTGGCAGCTTTGCCTTAGAAGATGATGCGCATACCTGCTATCTGGAAGCCTGTAAACTACTGGAAAATGAAGAAATCACACTTGTAAATCTCCAGCATCATATCCAGTGTCTTTCATTTGACAAAGCTGTGTGTCTTTTAAACTTCCGCGATCATAATTTGTATTTTCGCAATCCAATCTATCTTCGCAAGGGATATTTCAGTTATTTTCTCTCCGATGAAATAGAATTGAAATTTGATATTGATGATCTGTTTTATTATGCCGGACACCGTATCCAGAAACGTCAGGGGCACTTATTCGTGAGTGATTACGGTATGCAATACTCTATTTTATCCCGCTACGGAATTAAGCCTTATGCCGTTGTGGGCAGGGACTATCTTTTTTTCAATGGTGATGTGCACGATTTCCATTATTCCAACATTCTGAATATAAACCGCTACCACGGTGTTTTCAGCTATGAGAAAAATGGAGAAACACATTATAAAGTTTTTATCCATATCAACGGTAATTATAAAGTTGGAAGTTATACAGACGAAGCCAGTGCTGCGGTCGCTTATAATAAAGCTGCCGACCTTGCAAAAGCTGCCGGAATATCCAGACAGTTTCCGGAAAACTATGTAGATACACTGTCTCCGCGGGAATATGCCGAGTTCTATACGCATGTAAAAATTTCAAAAAAATATATGGATTACCTGAATCTTCTCAAAGCAGGTCTGGGCTAAAAATAACTTTCTATCTTTCAAGGTCATTCTTAGCATATAAAAAGACCGCCACACGAACTTCATAGTTCATGCAACAGTCCTTCTGACGCATTTAAAATATTTCATCTTTTAATGTGACTCTATTACTTTTTCTTATGTTGAAAGATGAATCGTTATTTCTGGTTGATATAATTAACCAATCCTTCACAGTCAATGATTTTCTGCATGAATGGTGGGAACGCCTGTCCCTGATAAGAAGTGCCTTTTGTCTTATCCGTGATAACACCTGTGTCAAAATTCACTTCCACTTCGTCTCCTGCCTCAATCTCTTTTGCTGCATCCGGGCATTCAATGATCGGCAAACCAATATTAATGGCATTCCGATAAAAAATACGTGCAAATGTCTCTGCAATAACACAGCTTACACCAGCCGCTTTGATTGAGATTGGTGCATGTTCTCTGGAAGAACCGCAGCCGAAATTCTTGTTGGCTACGATAATGTCTCCCTCTTTTACATTTTTTACAAAATCTTTGTCAATGTCCTCCATACAATGTGTTGCAAGTTCCTTTGGATCTGAAGAATTCAGGTATCTTGCCGGAATAATCACATCTGTATCGACATTGTCTCCATATTTAAATACATGACCACATGCTGCTTTCATATAATCCTCCTTGTTTTGCGAAGCAAAATCCTATTTTACAAAGTAAAATTTATCCTCTGGTGAGGAGAGGATTTAGCCTCATTGTTTTGCAATTTACATTACTTCTTCCGGTCCCGAAATCTTTCCGGTGATCGCGCTTGCCGCTGCAACCGCAGGACTTGCAAGATATACTTCAGAATCCACATGTCCCATACGACCTACGAAGTTACGGTTTGTAGTTGAAACGCAGCGTTCACCTGCCGCAAGAATTCCCATATAGCCACCGAGACATGGGCCACAGGTTGGTGTGCTGACAACGGCACCTGCCTCGATAAAGGTTCTTAACAATCCCTCTTCCATTGCCTGAAGGTAAATATTCTGGGTTGCCGGAATCACAATGACACGCAGACCTTTTTTCACCTTTTTGCCCTTTAAGACAGAGGCTGCAATTCGAAGGTCATCCATACGTCCGTTTGTGCAGGAACCGATCACTACCTGATCGATCTTCACGTCACCGACCTCATCAATTGTTCTTGTATTTTCCGGAAGATGTGGGAATGAAACCGTTGGTTTTAACGTACTCAAATCAATCGTGTATTCCTCGTCATACTCTGCATCTTCATCCGCCTCATAAACCACATAAGGACGTTTGGAATGTTCTTCCATATACTGTTTTGCAAGATCATCTACAGGGAAAATTCCATTTTTTCCTCCTGCCTCAATTGCCATATTGGCAATTGTAAAACGATCATCCATTGTCAGATACTGGATACCGTCACCCACAAATTCCATAGATTTGTAAAGTGCTCCATCCACGCCGATCATTCCGATAATATGTAAAATAATGTCTTTTCCGCTGATCCATTTCGCTGGTTTTCCAGTCAGGTTAAACTTCATTGCAGACGGAACTTTAAACCATGCTTTTCCGGTTGCCATTCCAGCCGCCATATCTGTACTTCCTACGCCTGTAGAAAATGCTCCGAGTGCTCCATAAGTACATGTGTGTGAGTCTGCACCGATGATCACATCTCCGGCTACCGTAAGTCCTTTTTCTGGAAGCAGTGCATGCTCGATTCCCATCTCTCCAACATCAAAATAATTCGTAATGTCGTGTTTACATGCAAATTCACGCACACATTTGCAGTGTTCTGCTGACTTAATATCCTTATTCGGAACAAAATGATCCAAAACCAGTGCTACTTTATCTTTATCAAATACACCATCCACTTTCATCTTATCCATCTCATGGATTGCCACCGGTGATGTAATGTCATTTCCAAGAACTAAATCCAATTCTGCCTCAATCAACTGTCCTGCACTTACTGACGGAAGTCCTGCATGTGCTGCCAGAATTTTCTGCGCCATTGTCATTCCCATGATAAAATCCTCCCTCATGTAATATTTCCGTACCCTTACATCCTATATCTAATACGAAACCATTACTATTTTCTTATCTATTCATTGAAATTATCGTATCACAATCATTATTATAATACAAATACATAATAAACATATTTACCATAACCATGTCTTATGATATAATATATGCGAAGGCAAAAGTAAGTATATTTAAAAGCATATTATAAACAGCAAAAGGAGTATTTATGAACCAGAATCTATCCTCTTACCGCATTTTTTATACAGTTGCAAACACCGGGAATATCTCAAAGGCAGCGAAGGAACTTTATATCAGCCAGCCGGCGATCAGTAAATCCATTCAGAAATTAGAGGAAAGTGTCGGCTGCAAGCTTTTTTCCAGAAGCTCCCGCGGTGTTGTATTGACCGATGAAGGAAAACTTCTCTACGAGCATGTCAGCGAGGCTTTTGAAACTTTGACCTTAGGTGAGGAAAAATTAAAGCGCTCTATCGAGCTTGGCGTCGGGCACTTAAAAATCGGTGTCAGTTCCACGCTGTGTAAATATCTTCTACTCCCTTACCTGAAAGAATTTATCCGGCAGAACCCACATATTTCCATTTCTATTTCCTGTCAGTCTACCAACGATACTTTAAAATTGCTGGAAGATAATAAAATCGACATTGGATTGATCGGTAAACCGGAAAATATGAAAAATATCCATTTTGATTTTTTAGAGGAAATTGAAGATATTTTCGTGGCAGCAAAAGATTACCTGCGCAATTTAAAGGCACGCGGCATCCAAAAAGATCATATTCTGCAAAGTTCAACACTCATGCTGTTAGATAAAAATAATATGACCAGACAGTATATTGATGACTATCTGCAGGAAAACCAGATTGTGATCAAAGATTCCATTGACATTTCCAACATGGATCTTCTGATTGACTTCGCCCGTATTGGTGTCGGTGTTGCCTGCGTTATCAAAAACTTTGTCCGTGAAGATTTAGAAAATGGTACACTCGTGGAAATCCCACTTGGTTTCCCGATCCATAAGCGTGAAGTCGGATTCGCATACAAAACAACTACAAAGCCATCGAAATCACTCGCGGAATTTATTCATTTTTATAAAACATATCAGAAATAATTACGAACTAAATAAAAATTTATGCAGCAAAAATGCCGTGGCAGTCGCCACGGCATTTTTCTCTGTTTCGCTCATTATATTCGCGAAGCAAAATACGCTTACTTTTGCCTTCGCGTACATTATTTCATTACGATATTTACGATACGTCCCGGTACATAAATTTCTTTTACGATATTTCCGGTCAGTTTATCTGCAATTGCTTCTTTTGCTTTTGCGATAACATCATCTTTTGCATCATCTTTTCCAATAGCAAGTGTTCCTTTTGTCTTACCATTGATCTGGATTGCGATTTCTACAGTGCTCTCTACTGTCTTTGCCTCGTCGAATTCCGGCCAGGTTGTCTCATAAACTCTTCCTTCAAAGCCGGCGATCTGCCACAATTCCTCTGTGATGTGTGGAGCAACCGGGTTTAATAAAGTGATCAATGTCTTGAACTCACCTTTTGTGATTGCATTTTTCTTATAGAAATCATTGATGAGTGCCATCATTGCTGCAATTGCAGTATTATATTTCAGATTTTCAAAATCACTGCTTACCTTCTTGATCGTCTGATGCATCTTTGTCTCCATGTCAGCAGAATAACCTTCTTCGTCTGTCATAAGATCCTGTAATTTCCATACACGCTCTAAGAAACGACGGCATCCTTTTACACCATCCTCTGACCATGAAGCGCTTAAATCAAATGCTCCAATGAACATCTCATAAGTTCTTAAGGTATCTGCACCGT